>OGJP01000032.1_pt1 | contig 157550 bp, 146 predicted proteins | sample 1572311 | NCBI WGS metagenome assembly OGJP01 (sample SAMEA2582093, study PRJEB24529) | metagenome | biome: Human gut stool | place: China | collected 2011
TCACCTACCACCTCCCCCTACGGGTACTCCTCCTTCCTGAAGGAGGAGAGTTTTAGATACTGTCGACTTGTTAGTCAGTCTCTTATATTTGTTTTATTTTCTACTTGCTTTCAATATTCAACACACCCTTCGCCAATCCTTTTCCGGTAGCTTCCAGTGTGATCTTTCCCGGCTTGTCCGAAGAAGAAACGATTGCGGTCATCATTCCGCTGAATACCTTCATCTTCGGGGTCTGGAACGATTCGAGTGAAGCCGGGTTTCCGTTGGCTCCTGCGCGGTAAGTTCCTGCGCCTTTCACTTTGAAGCTGATAGTGTTATCCGCCAGCGGACAGAGATTACCGTCCTTGTCCACTACTCTGACGGTGACGAATGACAAGTCTTTTCCGTCGGCTTTGATTTGCGAGCGGTCCGCTATCAGTTCGATATGATGCGGTTTTCCTGCGGTATGCATTTCCTTTTCGGCAACGGGCTTGCCGTCTTTGTCGTAAGCGACCACTTTGACAGTCCCCGGTTCATATTTCGTATTCATCCACATCAGGCGGTAACGTTGCTGACGTTTGAGATTTGCTGTTGAAGCAGAGTCGGCACTGTTGTCAATCGTTACGGAGAGATCCTTGGTACGTTTGCCCTGGCTCTTACCGTTGATAAACAGCTCGGCAGACGGGTAGTTCGTGTAGACAAATACCGGGACTACTTCGCCTTCGTGTCCTTCCCAGTTCCAGTGCGGGAGGATGTGGAGAGTTTCCACGTCCTTGTTCCAGTGACTGCGGTAGAGGTAATAGCGGTCTTTGGGCAGTCCGGCAAGGTCGATGATACCGAACAGGGACGAGTGGCTGGGCCAGTCGGTGTAGTACGGTGTCGGTTCACCCAGATAATCGAAGCCGGTCCATACAAATTCCCCGATGCAGTAGGGGAGGTCTTCGTGCTGGATAAAGTCGTCTTCGGGCAGGTTAGACCAACCGCAATGCTCTACGTCGTATGACGAAGCCTGATGATCGGGATACTTCTGCATCGAACGTCGGGCGACAGGCAACTTGTACACGCCGCGCGAACTGACTGTGGAAGCTGTCTCACTCCCCAGGATAATCTGTTGCGGGAGCTTCTTGTAATTCGTCCGGTACTTGTGCGGACGGTAATTGAATCCGGCTACATCCATTACGGCAGCCATATTATTATTCACCACTGCGTCCGGAGCATCCATGCCTTGAGTGACGGGGCGGGTGGGATCTTCGCGGTGACAGATGTCTTGCAGGAAGCGGGACAACTTCGGTCCGCGGTCACCGTTCCACTGGTCGGGAACCTCGTTGCCGATGCACCACATCACGACACTGGGATTGTTGCGGAACTGGTGAATCAGGTTTACCAAGTCTTTTTCCGCCCATTCGTCAAATATCTTATGATAACCGTTCTGCAATTTGGCTGCTTTCCATTCGTCGAACGATTCGGACATAATCATCATACCCATTTCGTCGCACGCACGGATCAGTTCGGGAGCCGGCATATTGTGGGAAGTGCGGATAGCGTTACAACCCATATCTTTCAGGATGCGTATCTGGCGGCGGATCCCTGCTTCGTTGGCAATGCCGCCCAACGGGCCGAGGTCGTGATGATTGCACACACCTTTAAATGCGGTACGTTCACCGTTCAGATAGAATCCCTTGTTCGGGATGATTTCGATAGAACGGATACCGAAAGGCGTGGTATATTCGTCTTTCAGCGTATTGCCTTCATACACTTTGGACACTGCAGAATAGAGCGCCGGAGAATCGGGCGACCAGAGTGCAGGGTTGTCTACCACGAAATGTTGGTTGAATATTTTTTCGTCGTATTTCGTACCCTGTTGTTCGTCGGAAGCTACCACTTTGCCGTCGGGAGCTTTCAGTTCGGTCACGATGCGATAGTCGGTGAACGCCTTGCCCGAAGGGATGTCGAGACGTGTTTTCAGGTTGACTCTGGCGAAATCCTTCTTTACGACAGGCGTGGTGAGCTGCGTCCCCCATGTCGGGATATGGGCGTCTTCGTTAATCACCAGATGAACGTTGCGGTATAGGCCTGCGCCCGGATACCAGCGTGAAGATTCGGTTTCGTTTTCCAGACGGACGGCCAAGGTGTTCTGTTCGCCCGCTTTTAAATAAGGAGTGGCGTCGATGTGGAACGAATTGTAGCCGTAAGGCCAGAAGCCGGCTTCCTGTCCGTTGATGTAGACACGGGCGTGGCTCATGGCGCCGTCGAAGATGAGGGTTGCTTTCTTGCCGGAAGAAAATGCCGGGGCTTCAAAGTTCAGGCGATACCAGCCTACACCGACAAAGGGAAGTCCGCCCGTGCGTCCTGCGTGTTCCAGTGCTTCCTTCTGCCCGTCCTGGGTGATAGCGACTTTCTGTTTGTCATTTTCGATACTGAAAGGACCGTAGATAGCCCAGTCGTGCGGGACGGTGACGGATTGCCATTTGGTGTCGTCGTACGTCTGCTGACTGAAGTCCTTGCTGTCTTCTCGTGTAAACTTCCAGCCTTTTTCAAAGGTCTGTTCCGTACGCACTTGCGCGAAGGTTAATGTCGGTAGAGCTACTAATAGAGCTGCTGCGATTTTAAGATGTTTATTCATAAATATAGGGGGTAAAGATTGTTTTTCATTTCTGTTTTGAGCTATGTGTTGTCTTTGGATTCGTCTTCGGGTTTTACTTGCATTTCGTCTTTCGGATTCAGACTGCTGCCGCAGTATTTGCAAAACTCGGCATTGTCCTCGTGTCCGGAGCGGTGGCAGTGGGGGCATTCCTTGTCCCTTCTGCGTTTATAGTCTTTCATCATGGAGGCCGAAACGATTCCTGTCGGTACGGCGATGATCGTATAGCCGATAAGCATCACGCAGGCGGAAAGGAACTTTCCGAATCCGGTGACCGGGGTGATGTCGCCATAGCCTACGGTGGTCATGGTGACGATTGCCCAGTAGATACTGTTCGGGATGTTGTTGAACTGGGAATCGGGCTGCGTGCCCTCTATCATGTACATCAACGTTCCGATCGAAGTCACCAGAATGACGACGAACAGGAAAAAGACGGCTATCTTCTTGCTGCTTTCGCGCAGGGCGGTGAGTAGCCGTTCGCCTTCGTTCAGGAAGTTGAACAGCTTGAATACACGGAATACGCGTATCAGACGGAAAGCGCGGATGATGAGCAGGTAACGTGCGCCGGGGAAAAGCAGGCCGATATAGAGCGGGAGGGTAGCCAGCAGGTCTACAATGCCGAAGAAACTGAATATGTATTTCCGTGGGCGGGGCGAACAGTAAATGCGTGTCAGGTATTCGAAAGTGAAGAAAGCGGTGAAAAGATATTCCATAATGACGAACGGAGTCGTCAGGTAGGAGGGGATGCTTTTCAGGCTTTCGATGATAACGAGCAATACACTGACCAGGATACAACCGATAAGAACCACGTCGAACAACTTCCCCGCAGGGGTGTCCGATTCGAAGATGATGACGTATAGTTTTCGTTTCAACTTCTCGTCATGCAGGAAATCGCGGATTCTTTCTTTCAGTTTCATATATGTATAATGGTAAATAATAAATTAAGGAACTCACTTCTAGAAGTCGGTGCTATCCTGATTCTCCTCCTTCGGGAAGGAGGAGTCCCCGTAGGGGGAGGTGGTAGGTGAATGCGTAAGTCTGTTATTATCAGCATTGTGTATCCACCTACCACCCCGGCTTTCAGCCACCCCTCCTTCCCCGAAGGAGGGGAATTGGAGATACTCTCGCCTTTTGGGAGATACCTTCCTTTTTGGGGAGATGCCCTCTCCTTTGTTGAAGCCCCTTTCTCCTTTTATAATATCCTTAATTAGTTTCTTTATCATTCCGTATATTAATTTATATCATTAATCAATCACCCAATGCTTATTGTAAGCAACAGTCTTTTGGGGATCATAATGCATTCCCTCTTGTGTGGGGATATGGAGGACATAACTCTTTCCGCTTCTGTTCTTTAGAGACGTTTCGCGCAGCCAGGGATTCGCATCCCGGAGTTGCGCGTAGGTGATACCTTGTTTTTTGGCATACTCGCTCAAGTCGTTGATAGGTGTAGATACGGTCACCTCTTTATAAGGAATAGGCGGGTAGAGATGTTCTCTTTTCAGCAGGAACCCGTAACGTTGGGGATTGCTGAAAATCTCTTTAGCTGCCAGCAACCGGAACATGTAACGGGAAGTTTCTTCTACCAGCCACAAGTCCATGGCATGGCTTGCCAACTGTTTTTCGAGTTGGGAGGAGATGCGCGCCTGTCCTGCGTTGTAAGCGGCGGAGACTGCTATCCAGTCGCCATATTTGGCATATGCCTGTTTGAAATATTTGCAGGCAGCTACGGTAGCTTTCTCGATATGATAGCGTTCGTCCACATTCTCGTTCACTTCCAGTCCGAACTCGCGTCCCGTGGTGGGCATAAACTGCCATAGTCCGGCTGCACCTGCCGGAGAGCGGGCGATACTGTTCAGGTTACTTTCGATCACCATTAGATATTTGAAATCATCGGGGATACCGTTTGCTTTCAGTATCGGTTCGATGATAGGGAAGTATCGGTTGGCACGCTTAATCAGAAGCATGGTGGTGGAGTGCATATAAGTGAAAGCCAATATCTCGCGGTCCATTCGTTCGCGGCGGTCGTAGCGGCGGAGGTCAATCGTTTCGCCGTCAAAGGTAACCTGGGCGGGTACGGTGGGCGAAGTGACGCAATAGGGCACTTCCGACTTGGCGGAATGCTGTTCGTTGACTTGGCTGCTGCCTATCAATGTAGGAATGGTAGCACCAATACAAAACACTAAGATAAGTGTAAGGATATAATTGATTTTAATCTGTTTCTTCATTTCAATTCATCATTTAATTTAATAAGTAAACCTTGAGCCTGACGCGATCACGCCGCAAGGAGGAAACCTTATTCCGGCGCTACGCTGTCGGCAGTGGTTGGCAGCCTCTGCAATAGTAGATGCTGCCGCCCAGATAATTCTCTTTCACAATGGTTTCTCCGCAACGGGGGCAAGCCATGCCTGCGGTATCTTTTGAGAGACAGGCAACGTATTTGCCGTTCGCTCCGAACAAGTCGCTTTCCGTGCTTCGCCCGCCTAGGTGGTAGATGTCATTCATCGTCTCTTTTATCTGATAGAACAAATTTTCGCGCTCTTTGTCTGTCAGTCCGCTTATTTTTTTCTTCGGGTGGATATGTGTATGGTAAAGGATATCCTGCAAAACACCGTTGCCGAGTCCGGGAATCGTCTGTTCGGTGGCAAGGAAAGCTTTGGCGGATTTCTTCTGTGCGCTGTCGGCATTGATAAGTCCGAGGAAATATTCCGGGCTGAAACCGTCGGACATGACCTGCGGCTTGCTTCTCGCTGTCAGGTAATAATTGGAGAGCACTCCGTCGGCAGCGTCCTTGTCATAGCACATCAGTCCGCCGTACATTCTCACGGAGGCAACGAGGCAACTTTCGTCCTCGAAGGCGATGAGCAGCTGATGTTTGGCGGGTAACTTGGAACCCGGAGCCAGATAGCGCAGGTTCACGCCGTCCGTCAAGATGAGAACCTTGTCTCCTATGGTGATCTCCACCATGCCGCCCTGTGACTGTGCGTGGTCTATCGTCTTGCCGGACAGCTGTTCAGCATACTCCTCGGAACTGCCTGTGAACCAGGCAAACTTGTGAGGACTGAACTGCGTGTACACGTCCGTTATCTTTTTTCCTCTGACCGTTTCGTTCAGTTGCCGGCAGAGAATGCGGGCTTCGGGGGCTTCTATCATCTCGTTTTTCCTTTCAATGTTTACGTCTTCCTTGCAAAGATAACTTCATTTTGGTTTTTTCAAAGAACTTTTCCTGCATTTTATACGTTTTTCTAGTAGAGTTAAAAACATACAATAGAATCAAGATGAATATAGCAATGACCGGAGCTACCGGATATATAGGTAAACATCTTTCCAGCTATCTGACTGAAAAGGGCGGACATCGGGTGATTCCTCTGGGAAGGTCGATGTTTCGCGAAGGTATGTCCGGACTGTTGATTCAAACGCTGGCGCATTGCGATGTAGTCATTAATCTGGCAGGCGCACCTATCAACAAGCGTTGGACACCGGAATATAAACAGGAGCTTTTCAATAGCCGTATCGTCGTCACCCACCGCATCGTCCGTGCGCTGAATGCCGTCAAGACGAAACCGAAGCTGATGATTTCGGCTTCCGCCGTAGGTTATTACCCTCCCGAAGTGGAGGCGGACGAATACACCCGTACCCGTGGGGAAGGCTTCCTGTCTGACCTTTGCTATGCGTGGGAGAAAGAGGCGAAACGCTGTCCCGAACCTACACGGCTCGTCATTACCCGCTTTGGTGTCGTGCTCTCTCCCGACGGGGGAGCGATGCAGCAGATGTTACGCCCGTTGCAGGCTACGAAGGTGGCTACCGCTATCGGTCCCGGCACCCAGTCCTTCCCGTGGATAGCACTGCACGATCTTTGCCGTGCCATGGAGTTTTTTATCGGGCATGAGGAGACGCAAGGTGTGTTCAATCTGGTTGCCCCGCAACAGATCTCGCAATACGATTTTACTCACGAAATGGGTAAAGCCTATCAGGCATGGACGACGATTGTTGCTCCGCAACGTGCTTTCCGTATCTTCTATGGCGAGGCGGCTTCGTTTCTCACAGCCGGTCAGAAAGTCCGTCCCACACGTCTGCTGGAAGCCGGTTTCCGCTTTTCCGTCCCCAACGTGGAACGTCTTTTCAAAGGAACCGACCATACCACCGTCAAGACACTTGACCTGAAGCGATACATGGGACTTTGGTACGAGATTGCCCGTTACGAAAACCGTTTCGAGCATGGACTTGTCGATGTGACCGCCACTTACACGCTCCGTCCCGACGGCCTGATTCGCGTAGAGAACCGGGGATGCAAACGTAATTCCCCTTATGATATTTGCAAGACCGCCAACGGGCACGCCAAGATTCCCGACCCCGCGCAGCCGGGCAAACTGAAAGTCTCTTTCTTCCTCAACTTCTACTCGGACTATTACGTGCTCGAACTGGATGAGGAGAATTACAACTACGCCCTCGTAGGCAGCAGCACCGACAAATATCTCTGGATACTGAGCCGGACTCCGCAACTGCCGGAGGATATAAAGAAAAAACTCGTCACCGCCGCCGAACGCCGCGGATACGATACCAACCGGTTGCAATGGATTGAGCAATTCTAAAGGCTACCAGCCTGACTGCGACACGCCGTGCAACCGGAAAACAGGATTATGGATTACAAAAACAAGATTATGGAGTACGAAATTATTCATCAGCCCGAACAGAATTTGTTCAAGACAGAAGTGGACGGCCGCACCGCCTTTGTACAATATCGCCTTTTAGGTGATTCGCTCGATATTATCCACACGATTGTACCCCGTCCCATAGAGGGGCGCGGAATAGCCGCCACATTGGTGAAAGCTGCCTATGACTATGCACTGGCCAACGGTATGAAGCCGAAAGCTACCTGCTCGTATGCGGTAAGGTGGTTGGAGCGCCACCCGGAACTGGATAAAGGATAAAAGGATATGAATATGATGTGCGTTCCGAGTGGCAACTATATAGAGAACTGGTTGTGATGTTGTTACAACTTGAATGAGAACAGTTCAAGTAGTTCTTCTTTTTTCAAAGGCTTTGTCAGAAATGCATTGCAACCTGCTTCCATGGCGCTTACCCTGTCAGCATCGAAGGCATTGGCGGTAAGTGCGATAATGGGGATGATAGGATTCAGCTCCCTGATTTTCCGTGTCGCTTCCAAACCTCCCATAATCGGCATTTTCATATCCATAAGGACGATGTCGAACTCTTCATCGCGTACTTTTTCCACCGCTTCCACTCCGTTCACCACACGGGTGATCTGGTATTCCTTGAGGATATGTTTCACTAACGAGTAATTGCTGTCGTTATCTTCGGCAATCAGTATTTGCAGGTCTTTTCCGTTTATACCTTTTAAAGATATGGAGTGGTTCAAAGAAACTGTCTCTTGTGTCTGTGTTGGTTGTGGAGTTGCTTTCGGATCGATGTTTTCCTGCATACTTACATCACATGGAATCCATGCCCAGAAAGTGGAACCGACACCGGGCGTGGAAGTAAATCCTATTTCTCCTCCTGCGCCTTCGATAATTGCCCGCGAAATGGCTAATCCGAGTCCTGTTCCCTGTGCAAATTCATTGAGTTTCTGGAATCGTCCGAACACCCTGTTCTGCACCTCATACGGAATGCCGACACCCGAATCTTCGACATAGACCTTGATTCCTCCGTTTTCGAGACTGTATCCCATTTTGATATGTCCGCTATGCGTACATTTCACAGCATTGGTGAGGAAATTCATCCAGACCTGTTTGAGGCGGTTTCTGTCCAGGAATATCCAGCAATCCGGACCGGAATTGCCGAGGATGAACTCTACCTCCGGATTAGTGATCTTCGGTTGGATCATAGTATAAAGCTCACCGGATACTTTTGCCAGATTGAACTTTTCCCTCTTGCGTTCGAGGATGCCCGACTCGATTTTGGAAAGGTCGAGAATATCATTAATCAACCGTAACAGCAGGTCGTTGTTCGATTCGATAATCTCCATGTATTCCGCTTTTTCTTCGGGGTCGTCACAATTTACCATGAGGCCGGAAAAACCGACAATGGCATTCAACGGGGTACGTATCTCATGGCTCATATTGGCCAGGAAGGCTGATTTGAGGCGGTCGGAAAGTTCGGCTTTGTCTTTCAATATCTTTAGCTCTTGTGCCATTTTCTCCCACTTCGTATTGTTGAAGCCGATGCCTGTGTAACGGATTATTTTTCCTCTTTTGTCTCTTTCCACTTGAATGCCGGTGATGATTAAAGTCTGCCATTCCTTATTCCATTTCGTTTTGGAACGGTACTGGAAATTGAATTCTTGCTCTTTTCCTTCTATCATTCCCTCGAAATATTTGCGTACAAGTTCCCGGTCGTCCGGGTGGGCAGCGCTCAAATATTGGTCGACATCAATCGGAGTTTCAGGGTGATAATCGTTGACGGGATCATTGAATGCGGTGAACTTCCGGCCTGTCACATCGAAATCCCAGTAAGACATACCGACGGTCTTGAACGTAAGCTCCATTTTATAATTTCTCTCTTTAAGCTCCTCGTTCAGGCGGTGGAGCTTGGAGATATTCTGTCGGAAGCCGGTGAAGCGTATGGTGTTTCCATTCTCGTCCTGTTCGAAAGGAACGCCGATGACATTGCAATATTGCCAGGTTTCATCGTATTTTGTTTGCATGCGGCAAGTGAAGTTAACGGTTTCGTTTTCGCCTGACAACATAGATTGGATGGCATCGAAATAGGTAGAGCGGTCGTCAGGGTGTACGACACTTTCAAATTCTTTGAGAGTAACAAGCCTGTTGGGGGCGTAGTCGTTGATCGGATCATTGTAGGATTCGAACTTCTGTGTGGATACGTCGAAGTCCCAATGTACGATATTGCTCACCTGCATGGCCAGCTCGCGCTTTGTTGTCAGGTCTTGTGTCTTTTTCAACATTTGCACTTTATCCGTTACATCCAGTTGTGTACCGACAATCAATAACTTTCCACGGTGTTCGGAAGATAAGCGCATCCGGCTTTCGTAGTGACGGTATTGCCTTTCTTCCTTGTTATAAAAACGCAGGGTGGTGTGCACCTGTTGCGTTTCCTTGTTTATCAGTTGAGCGAACAGTTGCATTAACTGTATACGGTCTTGCGGATGCAGGATACTTTGCATCTGCTCCAAAGACATTTCTTCTTTTGCTAGCGCGTTTCCGTGTAATGTGCTGAATGTCTTTTTATGCACATTATATACCCATGAAGCCATGTTGGCGGCTTCCATAGCCATTTCCAGATTCTTCTTGCTTTCTTCCGTGCGAAATTCTATTTCCTTGGCACTGGTCACGTCATTAGAAAGCAATATATGGCCGATGATAGTACCTTTATCGGCTAATACCAGCACTACTTGGGCTTCATAAATTATAGAGTTTTTATTTTGGCTGCAGAAATAGGCATCGCTGTTGATACGGTCGAAGTCATACTCAAATTCTAAAGTGACATCCTCACCTCTCTGTATCTTGGATTTTAATTCCTCGTCCATATAAGGACTGTTAAAAAGATTGACTTTACCTATGACTGTTGTACGGTCACTGACTCCATACATTTTCAATGCCTTATCGTTGATTTTACGTAGGACACCATTAGCATCATAAACTTCGATACTCATTGGCAGACTGGCGTAGATGTTTTCTGTAAACAGCAGTTGGTCTTGTGTCAATCCGGCCGCTCCATTTTCTGAAGACATATTCTCATCCTTAGAAGAAAGTGAATTGGTTTGTTTCATTTGTTTCCTATTTTTATCCGTAATCAGGACTGAACTGTTATTTTTATGATTTGCTGTATTGTTTTACAATCCTAATGACAGAATATACGTTTACAAATGTATAATAAAAAACCGATAAGAAGAAATAATGCATGATAAAAAGGAAAATCTGAACAATCCTTGTTGTTTAATTGTGGATAACGGATTGTTAGAAACGGTGTGCTTTCGTTTTTACTTATTTCTTCCACCTTTTCAATTGCGGAAAGAATTCTCTCATGGTGGCGCGTGCTTCATCGATCGTGTACTTTACTTCCGAATCTTTGTTGAACTCGTCGAGATACTTTAGGTTAAGTTCGATCATTTCGTCCATTGTACAGTCTTTGGTGAAATGTCCGTTCTTGTAGCAATACAGGCAGTAATCTTGGTTTTTGCTACCGTCCGCTTCTGTTCCAAATGTAGATTCGTCGATCGGCATGGCACAACACTGGCAAATTTTCTGTTCCATTTTTTAGTTCTTTAGTTGGTTAAGGGAATGATAGACAGATCTCTTGTCTCTGTGGACAAATATAGAGTTTTTTCCCGAAAATAGTGTTATCCTATCTTGCTCTTTTTAGCTTTTGTTTTTTACGGGCAGGCGTTTCCATAACTGGCGGGGGATCAGTCGCCAGAAGAAAACGAGCACGCGGTAACGTCCGTCGATGATTACCGTCCGGCGTTTGCGGTTCAGGGCACGGGTAATGGCTTGCCCCACTTTGTCTGCTTTCATTAGCATCGGGTAGTGTTTACCGTCACCTAGTAGGGCGGTGGCAACAAATCCGGGACGGATATCGGTGAAGCGGATATTTAGTTTTTGCAGGTGGGAGAGTTGTTCGAGAGCATCGATATAGGTATTCTGGAAACGTTTCGTGGCGGAGTAGGCGGGAGCTATACCCAAACCTTTGGTTCCTGCGATAGAACTGATAACGGCAAGGTGTCCGCCGCCATGCTGCTTGAAGTAATCGAAGGCAGTGTTCACCATGCGGGTAAATCCTTCGACGTTGGTACGTGCGGTGTTCAGTTCTATGTCGATATCCAGTTCCGGGTTCTGGAAACCGATGCCGGAGCTGAGGAGGAAGAGGTCCATGCCGCCTAGTTTACGGATAAGGGTGTTCAGTTTTTCCGCAGCGTCTGCCTGGGTGACGTCCAGTGACTGGATCTTTATTTGTTCCGGTGCAATGCGTTGGAAGTCTTCGAGTGCCGGTTGACGCCTGCCGGCTATTCCGATTTGCCAGCCTTCTCTCAAAAGATTTTTGGCTACTTCTTGTCCGATGCCGGAGGTGGCTCCTATGATTATGGCTCTTTTCATAATGGTATATGGCTGAATGGGTGATGTATTTATAGGTTTAGTAAATGACGTATGGCGGCCCAAGGGGAGTAGAATATCATTCTCGGTCCGGCGAAGCGCATGGTTTGCCGCATCCGTTCACGCATGACAGGTTTGTAGCAGTGTACGGTACATTTCTTGCACGAACTCTTTTTCTCACCGAACGGGCAACGGTCGAGACGGGCGTGTGCATAGCGCAGCAGTTCTTCGCAGTCGGGGCAAAGAACGGTATTCTTTTCTTTTTTCCGACAGTAGAGGCGTATCATCAGCTCCACTGTTTCCTTTTCGCGTGCAATACGGTTTTTCTTCATTTTATCCGGTTTTGTAGATCGGGTTCACAAAGATAGTGTATCTTTGCGGCATGAAAAAGTTATTGTGCCCGCAATGTAAAATTGCTGCTATGTATGTGAAGAATGAACAAGGGGAAAGACTGTTGGTATATGTACTCGAAAATGGTGAAGTCGTGCCTAAATACCCGGAGGATTCTATGGAAGGCTTCGACCTGACGGAGGTGTTCTGTCTGGGATGTTCGTGGCACGGGTCGCCCAAGCGGCTGGTGAAACGGTAGGTTTTCCGTTATGATAAGCGCTTCCTCGTTTTTTGATTTACGTCAATAAAAGAGGAAGGTGAATCCGGATTTTATTCATGGGATTTTCCGTATCTTTGCGCGCAATTTTAGGACATAGACGTATGGCAACTTCTAAAGAGATGACGGCAGGGCCGGCATTACCGTTGATTTTAAAGTTTACACTGCCGCTTTTGCTTGGCAATCTGCTGCAACAAACGTACTCGCTTGTCGATGCGGCAATCGTTGGAAAGTTTCTGGGTATTAATGCGTTGGCTTCGGTAGGGGCCAGCACATCGGTGGTATTCCTTATCTTGGGGTTCTGCAACGGATGTTGCGGAGGGTTCGGTATTCCCGTGGCACAGAAGTTTGGAGCGAGGGATTATAGCACGATGCGCAGTTACATATCCGTCAGTCTGAAGCTCTCTGTGGTGATGTCTGTCACTATCGCTATTGTTACCAGTATCTTGTGTGCGGATATTCTTCAGATGATGCGTACACCGGAGAATATATTCGAAGGGGCGTATGCTTATCTGCTTGTCACGTTTATCGGGGTACCTTTTACTTTTTTCTATAATCTTCTTTCGAGCATTATCCGCGCGTTGGGGGATAGTAAGACGCCTTTCTGGTTTCTGCTCCTCTCTACGGTGTTGAACATTGTGCTCGATTTGTTTTGTATTTTGGTGCTCGGCTGGGGAGTGGCGGGAGCTGCCATTGCTACGGTTATCTCACAGGGGCTTTCGGCGGTGCTCTGTTATATTTATATGTATCGTAAGTTTGATATTTTGCAGAGTACTCCGAAGGAACGGCGGTTCCAGTCGAAGCTGGCTAAGACGTTGCTTTATATCGGTGTGCCAATGGGATTGCAGTTTTCCATTACGGCTATCGGTAGTATCATGCTTCAGAGCGCAAACAATGCGTTGGGTACGGCTTGTGTGGCTGCCTTTACTTCGGCGATGCGTATCAAGATGTTCTTTATCTGTACGTTCGAGAGTCTGGGAATCGCTATGGCTACTTATAGCGGACAGAATTACGGTGCGGGCAAACCGGAACGTATCTGGCTGGGGATTAAGGCAAGCGTCTTGATGATGATTATCTATGCGGCGTTTACTTTCGTGCTCCTGATGTCGGGAGCTAAATACTTTGCCTTGATTTTTGTAGACCCCTCGGAAACGGAGATTTTACTGGATACGGAACTTTTCCTTCATATTTCCTGTATGTTCTTCCCTGTGCTTGGATTGTTGTGCGTCTTGCGTTATACCATTCAAGGAGTGGGTTTTACGAATCTTGCTATGTTTTCCGGAGTGGCGGAGATGATTGCCCGTATTCTCGTCAGCCTTTATGCGGTTCCTGCTTTCGGTTTTCTGGCTGTCTGCTACGGCGACCCGTTGGCTTGGATAGCTGCGGACTTGTTCCTTGTTCCTGCTTTTATCTATGTCTACAAGAGGTTGAAGAAGCAGGTGCTTACAAACGCTTCGGTTACGCAAGCGGTGGCATAGGGGTTGCCAGCTTGCGCAACCGGAGAGAGGTTAGTCTTGTATCGGATATAGCGGGTTGCCGCTTTCGTCTACTTCAGTCCATTCTTTTACGCTTACATTGGCGAATGTTAAGGAGTTTTCGTCAATGATCGCCCGGAAAAGATATGAGTTTCCTGCCGCTAGCAGACTGTTGGGGGGAGTAAGCGGAGTGGTGTAGGTGCGTGAGAAACTTTCTCCGTTGACCAGTAATTCTAGTGTTAAAGTCATGGGTAAGGAACTTTTCACAGGCAACATGGTATATTGTACGGTAAAGTCATTGATTCCCATGATAGCGGCCTTGTCATAAGTTGTTTCCGAAGTGATGATTCCGGTAGACAAATCCATGACTGCGCCCGGTTTCGGCGGAGTGATAGAGGCGGAGATAATCTTGTTGAGAGTTATATTGGCACCTCCCGACAAGGCGACTACTATTTGCGTAGCTGCGTGCTGGTAGGTGATCGGAATGTTGATCTGGGAGTTTGTCACGTCTTGGTGCGTAGCGTGCCACCAGAGATAGTCTACTCCATTGGATAAAGGGGCGGATATCCCGTTGGTAAAGGTCGGGGCGGGATTCTTGGAATTGCAGGAAACGGCATAGAAATTATAGATGTTGTTGCTAAGATACATTTTATATCCGTTGTTGCCTGCCAGTACGCCGGGAGAGGAGGTGATGTATGTACCTTCGGCAATAGGATCTCCGGTGATTATGTTCGAGGTATTGGACAGGTAAGCACACAGCCAACTTTGTAATCCCTTGCCCATAGGCGACATGGCGCGGGTGATGTTTCTTCCTTCTACGGATGCGCTGAAAGTAACTAAAGTACCCTTTTGGGAAGGATTGCCGTTGTCGTTGCCACTGTCATTGCCGGACGGGTGGTCATTACCGTTTTCTTCGTTAGGATCGGCGAGGTCGATATAAATGTTGTTTTTGGAGCAGGCTCCTAATAGCAGCATGGCTAATGCAGATACAGCCAGGTACTTTGTAATTCGAAAATTAATACTCATAGTCAGGTTCTTTTTGAAAGTTAATAGTTACACCTATATACATTTCAAAAAGGTTTTGGTTCATGGCATAAGAGTCTTTTTCTTAAAAATCAGGCTCTTTCTGTATGCAGATGATGTCTCCGTAAATGGGGTGACGGAATTCTATGTATTCGGCATGAAGATATAGCCTGTCTGCTTTCTTTCCGTAGAGCTCGTCGCCTAGAATGGGGCAATTCAGACCTTTCGGGTGGGCGGCGTGTACACGTAGTTGATGAGTGCGTCCGGTCAACGGGCAGAAAGCGATACGGGTATGTTTCTCTGAGTTTGTGATGATCTGATACTCTGTGATAGCTTCCTTTCCATGTTCTTCGTCAACGCTCTGGCACGGTCGGTCGAGAGGGTTCGGACAGAGAGGGAGTTCGATTCTTCCTGCCTTTCCGGTTGTACTTATTACTTCTGTTGTTCTTACCTTTTCTGTTTTTCTTGTGTTTCCTGTTGTTTGATTTGTTGTTTCTTCGGTTTCTGTTATGCACCCGTCCAGTAAGGCGATATATCGTTTTTTTATACTTCTGTTCTCAAATTGCGCCTGTAAATGTTGATGTACTTCTTTTGTCTTGGCAACAAGCAGTAACCCCGAAGTCGCCATATCGAGTCGGTGTACGATCATCGGTCCGGTTGCGTCCGGATACTTTTCTTTCAGGCGGTGATAAACGGAATCCATATCCTCCTCCTTTCCCGGCACGGATAACATTCCGGATGGTTTGTTGACTACCACCAGCCATTCATCCTCAAACAAGATTTCCAGTTCCGTGTCTTTATGCGTATTGCTTAATAGCGGATTTTCGTCTACCTCCAGTCCCTGTAACATATGTTGTAGAATCGGCTCGCACTTCCCTTTACAGGAAGGATAGTAATATCCATGACGCCGGATTTCGTTTTTGGGAGAGTCCCCCCACCAAAATTCAGCCATTGCCAATGGCTTTAGATGATGAAGATAAGCATATTGCAGTAGCTTGGGTAATGCACATTCACCCGCACCTCCGGGAGGTACTTTCTGAACAGTCTGCTCAAAAATAGTACATAAGTCTTTCACTTCTCCTTTCGCGTTCAACATCCGGAACTGCCCGAATAACTTTTGTTGCAAAGCCGCCGAACGTTCTTTCCGTTCTGTTTTCAAGCTTTCTATGTCCGTCTTGAAACGGTTAACTTCGGTTTCAAGTTCTTCCAACCGTTTTTTCCATTCCTTCTCTTTCCGTTTGTATTCAGCTTTTTGATATTGACTTTCCCGAATCAAGACGGCTTGTTCTTCTTCGGAAAGTCCGCGCGAGGACTGACGGCGGATTTCTCTGGCCTCCTTTGCTGCTTTTAACTCTGCTTTGGCTTGACTCAACTCCGCTTTAGCCTGTTCCGTTTCTTTCTTCCACCTTTCTTTTGCATCCAGATAGGGACGGCTGTTTTCTAATTCATTGATGCGGATATTGATAGCGGAGATCTGTTCTTCCTCTATTTTGAAGAATCCTTGTGGTTGGAGCAAGTCATAAACAGGAGGAACAAAATAAGTATGCAGATTCTTCCCTGCCAGATTGCCGGAAAAGGCTGCCAGGTAACCGATTCCGCCTTCTTCGTCTTTATCGGTACTTTTTCTCGTTTCTTTTTCCCTCCCTTTTCTTGTCCTTTCTCCTGTCTCTTGTACAATCAATACCCCGAACATCTTTCCAAGCGTCAATTCTTCCTGCCATTCCTTCCGGCTTGAAATATACTCTTTCACTTCTTCCGCCGCTAATACGCACAACGGATGCGGCGTATAGTGGAAAGGATAAGTGAATTTCTCCGGTAGCGCAATATGAGAAACGCTCTTCTTGAAAAAATGTATCATCGGTTTATATATGAATGTGATTATCGGTGCAAAAGTAAAGTAAATCCGCGAATTTTGTTCTATATTTGTTCTGGAGTTTAAATGAAATAAAATGAATGTTTGAATGAAATGGATAAGATAGAGGAAAAACCGAAACTAGCTTTTGTAGGCAACAGTCATATAGCGTTCTGGGCATTGAATATCTATTTTCCGCAATGGGAATGCCTGAACTATGGTGTGCCCGGCGAGGGATTGGCTTATGTCGAAGCGTTTGATGTGGACACATCGGATTGCCGGGTAGTTATTCAGTTCGGAAGTAATGACATCTATCAGTTGAACGATGAAAATGTGGACGGCTATGTAGAACGGTATGTAAAAGCAGTGTTGGCTGTTCCTTCCCGGCAGACTTACCTATTCTGTATCTTCCCACGCAATGATTACGATGATTACAGTACGTCGGTGAATAAATTCATCTGTATGCTTAATCAGAAAATACACAGGAAACTGGAGGGAACGGACATTATCTATCTGGATGTGTTCGACCGTTTATTGCAGGACGGAAGGCTGAATCCCGAACTCACTATTGACGATCTGCATCTGAACGGAAAAGGGTACAGTATCTTGTCGGAAGCCTTGAGGCGAACCTTGGAACAACCTTTGAAACAAGCCCCTGATTTGTAAACTATCCCCGACTTCTTTTGTTCCTGCTTTTATTGCGTAAATTAATGGCATATCAGTTTATTTTTTCTATTTTTGTCCCCGATTAACATTTATAATAACCCCCATAAAGCGATAAGACTATGGAAAAAGTAATTATCAATTCGTACGAAGAATTCGAAAAGCTAGTAGGACAACAAATAGGTGTTTCAGATTATGTGGAACTCTCACAGGAACGCATCAACCTTTTTGCAGATGCAACACTGGATCATCAATGGATTCATGTGGATACGGAACGTGCCAAAGTAGACAGCCCTTATCACAGCACGATTGCTCACGGCTATCTGACATTATCCATGCTTCCTTACCTGTGGAATCAGATTATCCAGGTGAATAACCTGAAAATGATGATTAACTACGGCATGGACAAAATGAAATTCGGTCAGGCTGTGTTGTCAGGACAAAGCATCCGTCTGGTGACTACCCTTCATTCATTGACCAACTTGCGTGGTGTGGCAAAGGCTGAAATCAAGTTTGCTATTGAAATCAAAGACCAGCCCAAAAAGGCTCTTGAAGGAATTGCCGTATTCTTGTACTATTTCAATTGATTTAATTCATAACGACATAAGAGAGAAGCTGTTTTCCGTAGCGGGAGACAGCTTCTTGTTTTTTTGTTCGTTATTTTTTTGCTTTCATCGCCTTTAGGGTATTTCTGCGTACAGCACGAATGGCGGGATTCAATAATTCGGGTTCCATGATTTCCAGCATTGTGCGTAGTTCCTGTTGCAGTTCGGGAATGGAACAGGTCAGTTGATAGGCAAGTTTTATGCAAAGAGATTGTACACCGCCCGGTTCATGTCGGCTTATGACACGCTCCAGGCAGAAATCGAGGAAATCCATTCGTGGCGGATTGGCTGCCGGTTGCTGGCTGAGCAGGTTCAGGAGCATCCTTCGTTTTCCTGAGTGCGGACAGGTCATTGCCGCGTCAATCAGTTCGTTTTGTCGCCGGCTCAACCATTCTACATCCTCCTTTGAGAAATGCGTACAAACCCACAATGCCTGATAAGAGACAATATCGTCCTCGTCAAAGATAAATTGATAGACTTCTTCTCTGAGTTGTTCGTCATCTTGTATAAAGTGAAGTATTTCTCTAATATCTTCAATATGCACACGTTCGGATAATCTCGCACGTAGGTTCATGTAACTTTCTTTTTGAGGGTTAACCTTTACTCTTACTTTTTTCGACAGTTGCTTCTTTCAGCTGCAAATGCAGGATCGGATAAGGTTTTCCCATACCGTCCGTTTCGTCCCTTCCGATGATTTGGAATCCCATGTGAAGATAGAAGCTGAGTGCTTTTTCATTCTGTTCGTTTACGTCCACCTTATCCAACTGCTTTTTCCGAGTAGCGTATTCCAGTAATCGCTTGCCGTATCCTTTTCCCTGTTCGCCGGGATTTACGAATAACATCTCGATTAGTTCATCGCTCAGTCCCATGAAAGCTACAATCTTTCTGCCGGCATCCCGGATAATGTATAGTTCTACCGCCGGTAAATAATGATTGCGCACCAATGGCTTGTAAAACTGGATATGTTCTTCCGTGAGAAAATGATGCGTGTGGCGTACCGATGCTTCCCAAACTTCCAGAATCTCGTCATAGTCTTGCGGGGCAGGCTGGCATATATTCGGAAGATAGTAACACAAATGGTCGAATATATTCCCGTTGTAAGTCAGTTCCGCCTGATGCAGTACACCTTCATAGATAAATCCGTTCCGTTCAAGCACTTGTTGTGACCGTTTGTTGTGTGGGTAACAATTGGCGGTGATGAGGCTGAGTTGCAGTTCGTTGAAACCATAGTTGAGTATAGCCTGCACCGCTTCCGTCATATATCCTTTGCCCCAATGCGCTTCGTCAAGCCAGTACCCCAGCATACGTACTTGTGGATTCTCCCGTTTCGGGTCGGGGACGATTCCGATCGAACCGATAAGTTGCTGCGTATCTTTCAGTATCATCGCCCAGATATTCTCTTGGCCGATAAACACATCCTGAAGAATCTTCCGCGATTCTTCTATCGTCTTGTGGGGCGCCCAACCGGCATTATTACCCAAGTTTGGGTTCTGGCAACAGGCAAAAAATGCATCCGCATCCTCTTCTTGAAAAGGGCGGATCAGCAGCCGTACCGTCTCGAGGCTACGGGGCGTCACAGTTTCCTCTGTCTCAGTCTTCTTCTCCATATTCTTTCTTGTATACACATTCTATACGGTTCCCGTCCGGGTCAAGGATGACACTTTCAAAATAGCCGTCTCCCGAAGTGCGCGGCTCACCGGCAATGGTGTAACCTTCGGAACGCATTTCCTCAGTGAAACGAAGAACTTCCTCCTGGCCGGGAAACGTGAAAGCGAGATGTGTCAATCCGACTCTGTTTTCTTCCACCACCGTATTCTGTACATCGGGACAGCTCATCAATTCCAAAGAAGGACCTTCATCGAAAGATATGAAGTAAGACTCGAATCCCTTCTTGGGATTCACATATTTCTCATTGCTTTTTCCACCCAGGAAGCGGACATAGAACTCTTTCAACTCTTCCAAACGGAAAGTCCAAATGGCGATGTGGTGTAGTTTCATTTTTAATCTGATTTTTCTTTTTTATCATTAACTATTACTCTCTTTATTTGGCAGACTGCATCGCGTATTCATAAACAATACGTGAAATATCAGCGATAATCTTACTGTTTTCCGCAAAGCTTTCTTCGGAATCTTTCACAAAGACAGCTATGCTGTAAGTGCGTCCGTCCGGCAAAAGAACAAAGCCGATGTCATTACAGCCTATCTGTTGTCCTTTGGCATTAAGGTCGCCTGTCCCCGTTTTATGTCCTATTACCACTCCTTTGTCCGCTAAAGGAGCAACCAGCCGGTCTTGCCCGGTCTTGCATTCTACCATTGTCTGATAGATGAAATCCTTATATTCTTGTGCAAACAACGGTTCCCGTCGGAAAATCTCCATTAATTCGGCAGCAGCCAATGGTGTACTCCAGTTTTGATAACACAAATCCAAATCTTCGTGCATGGCAGTTTCCGTACCGACAATAGCACAATCCCGAATGCCTAACGAATGGATATATCGGTTCACGGCATCCGGTCCGCCCTGATAACCAAAAAGTATATCGCAGGCATTGTTGTCACTCTGCTGAAGTGTGTATCTTAGCAGGTCGGCAATGCTCATCTCAATTCCCCCTTGCGGATATTTATCCCGTAAGGGACTATACGTATTCGGTTTCAAATCCGATTTCTCTATCTTTAGCAGAGTATCCAATGACTGATTCCGTTTCGCCATATAATCGGCTAACGCCAACGCCTGATGAAACTTGAAAACACTCATCAAAGGATAATGAATATCATTATTGACTGTTACCGTATCTTTTTCATCTATGATAACGGCAATCCCTATTTCAGCTTTCTTGTCTTTGATAGCTTCTTTCAGTTGTGTTTCGAGAGAAACACTCCGGCAGGAAAACAGCAGAACGGGAATGAAGCAAAGAAACACGATGAATGAGCGCATAATCAATTTTTTCTTTTTAATAGGTTACTAATTCTCTATCGAAGTCACAAAGGTATGAATAGTAATTTGAAAAAGTAGGGATAACATATTAAATTCTATTATGACAAAGTTGTAAACAAAGAAATTAGATTTTATTTGCTTATTCCGTTATATAGAAGAGCTGTCCCTTGTGAAATAGGGAGGTATCGCATTTAACCATAGAAAGATAAGTCGTTCAATTTGTAACCTCCGTACTTATGAGTTGTGTCCTGCCTTGAAACCAACGGTTTCAAGGTGCGAAACTGTTGGTTCTGCGGTTTGAAACTTTAGTTTCATACGCTTGAAACTCTAGTTCCAATTGCTTGAAACCATTGGTTTCTTACCGATGAAACTCTAGTTTCTCTTAGCTGGAACTTTAGTTTCACGCAGAGAAAACTATTACCCCCTAATTTGTGACAGATGACAGCAACTTACCAAATATATTCTTCTGTGTAGCGTTGGTAAGTTGGTTCTTCTTTTATCCCTTTATTACGAAATATTTGTTTTATATAAGCTTGGTCTTTAGGCATAAGTCCCCGTTCTCCACGGTAGAACCGGTAGTATCCTGTTTTCCCATAGTGCCCCACCAGTTGCATTCTGATACTGACCGCATCCTCATAAGGAATTCTGTCAAGCAATCGTTTTAGTCCCCATGCCACATGAACTTTGACAGCGGTCTTGAAACATTCGCATTGGTTTCCGTCTGCAGGATAACGTGCCGGATTGACGATAGAGATATAAAGGTAATCAGTTATTTCATTTTTGGCAGCTATGTAGCGCAGGCATTTCAAGGCTTGTGGACATTGGTCGTTGAAACAACGGGAGAAATTGTAGGGGACAGACAGACTGTCGGGTTCTTCTTTCATTTTGTAGGGTTTATTTTATTTGCGGGATTATTTTGAATATGTACATCTATATTCTCTACAAAAGTAGGACTTTATTTTGATAATGGAAAGTGTTTGGATTGTTTTATTTGTACATAATGTCATTTTAAGATATAAATATTATTGGTGGTGACCATAAGTATTCACTGTAATGTGGTTAGTCAATTTAAATTATAAAAAACATAGGTGTTTACTACATTGCGGAACAACTATTTTGTATCTTTGTAGCTAGGAGATTTTAATTGCATTATTGAACTCTCACACATTGGATTGGGTGAATGCCTCAACGTTAGTTTGGCTATAAGGAGAAGAATATTGACGCAATTGAAGGACTTGAAGTTGATTGAAAGAATGGGAATTGATGAAAAACAGGACATTGTAAAGTAAGCAGTAAAGGTAAAAGTCTTAAAAACAGACTGAAATGATGAAACTAAAATTTAAATAAAATGCATAAGGTTTGGTTATATGCTCCGGGAGAGAATGCGTCTAAATGGGATGTGTGTCTATCTCAAAACATAATGTGTATTGGTTGGGATGAAATGGGCAATCTTTTGGAATATGCTTCAAAGAAAGAAATGGCAGCTAGGTTGCAGGAAATATATGATAAGCCGGAGGCCTCGTTTAAAAATGACAGCCTGGCATTATGGGAGTTCGCTCATGAGATGCAGGCCGGTGATATTGTTATAGTCAAGAAAGGGCAGAATCAAATAATAGGGCGTGGGATTGTGGAAGGTGATTATGCCTTTGATGAGTCTTTTTCTGATTTTAAGAATGTCCGTAAAATGCAATGGACGAATGCCGGAGAATGGGAGAATATAGGTAAGAATGTCCAAAAGACCTTGACCGATATAACCAAGTATCCGGATTATGTGGAATCTTTGGAGAAACTATTTGAGGATAAATCTCAAAAGCAATATTGGTGGCTTGTGGCTAGTCCTAAGATATGGAGCTTTTCGAAAGCTCCGGTTGGTAAAATACAAGACTATACTCTTTATAATGATAGTGGAAATCAGCGAAGGATATTTCAAAATTTTATTGATGCAAGAGAAGGCGATATTGTTATAGGCTATGAAGCTACTCCTGTGAAGCAGGTGGTAGCTATAGCGGAAATAGTCAAAGCTGCTGATGGACAAAAAATATATTTCAAGAAGACCGAAAGCTTGCTGAACCCGATTGATTATTCGGTTATAAAGGATATACCGGAATTGAGCGGTATGGAATTCCTGAAGAATAAGAATGGGTCGTTCTTCAAATTAACAAAAGATGAGTATAACGTATTGGCGGATTTGATCCGTGATGAAAACCCTATAACAGTCAACAAACGTAATCCTCCATATTCCGGGAATAATTTCCTGGATGATGTTTTTATAAAATCAGAGGAATATACCAAGTTGAGAAGTCTGTTGCTGGCAAAGAAAAATATCATATTACAGGGTGCTCCGGGTGTCGGTAAAACGTATTCGGCAAAACGCCTGGCTTATTCTATTATAGGAGAAGAAGATAGAACTAAAGTAGAGTTTATCCAGTTTCATCAGAATTATTCTTACGAAGATTTTGTGATGGGATATAAGCCGAAAGAAGATGGCGGTTTTGAATTAAGACGAGGTGTATTCTATAATTTTTGCCGGAAAGCCCAAAGTGATCCGGATAAGAAGTATTTCTTTATTATTGATGAAATTAATAGAGGAAATATGAGCAAGATTTTTGGCGAGTTGCTGATGCTCATCGAAAATGATTATCGGGGAGAAAAGCATAAAATCCGTCTTGCATATAACGATGAGTATTTTTCTGTCCCGGAGAATCTTTATATTATAGGTATGATGAATACGGCCGACCGTAGCCTGGCTATGATTGATTACGCTTTACGCCGTCGGTTCAGTTTCTTTGATATGACGCCGGGATTTGATTCGGTTGGTTTCAAAAAGTATCAGGAGGATCTTGATTGTGAAGTCTTTAATAAAGTGATTGATGCCGTCAAAGCCCTGAATATTGAGATTGCTAAGGATGATTCGCTCGGAAAAGGCTTTTGTATCGGTCATAGTTATTTCTGTAACCGGGAATCTATTGATAATATGTGGCTTGAGAATGTGATTGAATATGATATTGCCCCTATGTTACGAGAATATTGGTTTGACAATGATAAGAAATTCAAAGAAGAAACGGACAAGTTATTGAGCCTGATAAAATGACAATAGACAAAGGTATATTCATTCGCAATATCTACTATATGCTGACTTATGCTTTTCAGGAGCTTAAGCAGAACAACTATGAAGAAATAGCCGGTGAAGAATTTGAAGAGATTCATGATTTGTTTGCTGAAATTCTGCTTCGTGGCATTTCGTTTCAATTAAAACAGGGGTTGCATAAAGAATATATTTCCTGTCATGGTTCGTTGTCCACATTGAAAGGGAAGCTTGATATATGTGGTACGGTCAATAATCTAATGCGGAAACAACAGAAAATTGATTGTGAGTACGATGAATTATCGGAGAACAACAAGTTTAATCAGATATTAAAAACAACTGTTCAATTCTTGCTGAAACATCCGAAAGTCAAATCGAACAGGAAGGCTGCGTTGAAGCGCCTTATGCTCTTCTTTAGTGACGTGGAGGCCGTTGATATCCTGACGATAAACTGGACTACTATGCGCTTTGATAGAAATTGCAAGACTTACCGGATGCTTCTGTATGTTTGCTATTTTATTCTCGACGGGATGTTGATGACTACGGAAAGAGGTGCTTATAAAATGAAGGAATTTTCCGATGAACATATGTGCAGACTTTACGAGAAGTTTGTTCTGGAGTATTATCGGAAACATTATCCGGAATTAAAAGCAAAGGCAACTCAAATAGACTGGAATATTGATAAAGAACAGTCGACTTCCAGTATTCTTCCTATCATGCGGACGGATATTATGCTGACATTTAAAGAACGAACACTGATTATTGATACCAAGTATTATAGTAGGTCAATGCAGTCCCAATTTGACAAAAGGACTATCCATTCTAATAACCTATATCAGATTCATTCTTATGTAATGAATTACGATACTAATCATACGGGGAAGGTGGATGGGATGTTATTGTATGCCAAGACAGAAGAAGATATAACGCCTGATGGACAGACGACATTTAGGGACGGAAACGTCATATATTACAGGACACTTGACTTGAATCAGAATTTTGAGAATATCAAGAAACAGTTGGATGGATTTATAGGGCAAGGTTGAACAATAATAGACTTATGAGAATAGAGAATTTGGTTATTAATTGTACTGCAAGATATCCTCGGACTTGTAGGAGAACACCTTTTGAAGTGGTAGTATACGAACTAAACTATTCTTCGGAAGACAAGGATCTTATGGATTTGCTTAGAACAAAGGCGGAAGAGCTTGCACGGCAAGTAAATCCTGGTGCTGCAAACAATTCTATGCATGAAAGATCTCCTGAACGTATTTTGGCTGATTGTATAGCAGGAGTTGTATCGGAATATTTTTGGAAACTTTATTTGAATTCCGAAGAGAATGTCGTATCAGAAACCGAATTTGATGATGCGTCAAGGCAAATAGATCTTAAAGTAATATCTAACAATAAGAAAATAGAAGTAAGATCCTCATTTCCGAGAAATGGAATAGAATTTGCGATATGTCATCCGTCTTATGAATTCGATGTGATTGGTCCATATAGTAACAATTACAAACCTGGAGAAATACAGAAAGATTACTATGTTAGAACTTTGTTTCATTTGTATAATCCGACAGATATTATTTCTATGATAAGTGCAGATAGTTTCAAAGTTTATTTGACTGGTGGAGCAACATGGGATATGATGATTGATAATGATTATTCTAAAAATAAAACTCTTTTGCCTGACTTTGGTTTGGGGGTTATACAGAAAGCATCTTATAGAGTCGTACCTTTTAGTAAATCTAAAGATACACGAGAGATAAAGCGTGTTATAATAGAAGATCAACAAGTCAAAAACTAATGATAAGAAGAAGACTCTTTTATATGAAAGTTTTATGAGAGTGTCCGGATTGACTTTCATTTGATAAATATGGATCTGATGAAATCATTATCTTTGCACCGGAATGGGGCTGTTAATTAATGAAGAGGATATTATGCTTACATATACATATATTGAACACGGAAAATTTGAGTTACGGGAGAAGCCGGAACCGGAAATAGTAAATTCACGGGAGGCAATTGTACGGGTGACTCTTGGCAGTATTTGTACCAGTGACCTTCATATCAAGCACGGTAGTGTGCCGCGTGCCGTACCCGGAATAACCGTCGGGCACGAGATGGTGGGTGTTGTGGAAAAGGTGGGGGCTGATGTCACCTCGGTCAAGCCGGGGGATAGAGTAACAGTGAATGTTGAAACATTTTGCGGAGAGTGTTTTTTCTGCAGACGGGGGTATGTTAACAACTGTACTGACCCGAACGGGGGATGGGCTTTAGGTTGCCGCATTGACGGCGGTCAGGCAGAATATGTAAGAGTTCCTTATGCTGACCAGGGACTGAACCGTATTCCTGATACAGTCAGCGACGAACAGGCTTTGTTTGTGGGTGATGTGCTTGCGACAGGTTTTTGGGCAACCCGTATTTCAGAGATTTCCGAGGATGATACTGTGCTTATTATTGGTGCCGGTCCTACCGGAATCTGTACTTTGTTGTGTGTGATGTTGAAGAAACCGAGGCGTATCATTGTCTGCGAAAAGTCTCCTGAAAGAATCCGTTTTGTGCGTGAACATTATCCTGACGTGCTGGTGGTGGAACCTGAAAACTGCAAGGAATTTGTGATTCAAAACAGTGAACATGGTGGTGCTGACGTTGTTTTAGAAGTAGCCGGCAGTAAGGATACTTTTCGTCTGGCATGGGAATGTGCCCGTCCTAATGCTGTTGTCACTATCGTAGCTCTTTATGACGAGCCTCAAATTCTTCCTTTGCCTGATATGTATGGCAAGAACTTGATTTTTAAAACAGGTGGAGTGGACGGATGTGATTGTGCCGAGATTCTTAATCTGATTGAAGAAGGCAAAATAGATACTACTCCTCTTATTACACATAGATTTCCGTTGAACGAGATTGAGGAAGCTTATCGTATATTTGAAAATAAATTGGACGGAGTCATTAAGGTAGCCATTTATCAATGATCAGTTATGTGAAAGAAGCGATTGTATGTTTAATTGAAAGTTATAAGCAGTAGTATGCCTGTTATTGAAATATCATCTTTATCTCATCCCGGAGTTGAGGTGTTCAGTACTCTTACTGAAACTCAGTTACGTAACCGTACCGAACCCGGCAAAGGGATTTTTATAGTAGAAAGTCCGAAGGTTATCACGAGAGCTTTGGACTCCGGTTATGAACCTTTAGCTATTTTATGCGAGTACAAACATATTGTCGGTGATGCTGCTGAAATCATTGAACGTTGCGAAAATGTGCCTGTTTATACTGGCAGTAGAGAATTACTTGTTACGTTGACAGGTTATGTCCTGACACGTGGAGTTCTCTGCGCCATGCGTCGCCCCGAGCCGCGCAGCATGGAAGAAGTATGTCGGGAAGCCCGGCGCATTGTAGTCATTGACAGTGTGGTTGATGCAACTAACATTGGTGCTATTTTCCGTTCGGCCGCCGCTCTTGGAATTGATGCCGTATTACTGACTCGCAACTCTTGCGATCCATTGAACCGCCGTGTGGTCAGGGTATCAATGGGAGCAGTTTTCTTTGTGCCATGGGCTTGGATGAACGGTTCCCTCAGTGACTTGGGTAAATTAGGCTTTCGTACGGCTGCTATGGCGCTCACAGATGATTCTATTCCTATTGATAATCCTGCCTTAGTGAATGAATCCAAATTGGCTATCGTCATGGGTAACGAAGGGGAGGGACTTTCACATGAAACGATCACTGAGGCTGATTACGTAGTCCGTATCCCTATGGTGCATGGTGTTGATTCGCTTAATGTAGCTGCTGCGGCGGCTGTTGCCTTCTGGCAACTTCGTGTTCCGCAATCCTGAGACTAGTATGCTACAATACTGTCTCCTAAGTATTTGCGGGTAACACAATTTGCCACTAATTACAATAGAATAGCAAGTTCATTTGCTATTCTCCACTAATGGTAGCCACCATTTGTCGATTACCACCATAATCCCGAAATTCACAGAGATAGATACCTTGCCAAGTTCCGAGGTTTAGCTTTCCATTTGTTATAGGTATTGTGACCGACGTTCCTATGATTGAGCTTTTTGCATGAGCCGGCATATCGTCATTTCCTTCTAAAGTGTGTTGATAGTACGGTTCACGTTCTTTCACTAAGTGGTTGAAAATGCTTTCCATATCCATACGAACATCAGGATCTGCATTTTCGTTAATACTTAGCCCGGCGGAAGTGTGTTTGATAAATAAATGCAGTAATCCAACTTCGGGTAATGGCGGCAGATTACGTAATATTTCTCCGGTTATAAGATGAAAGCCACGTCTGCGTGACTGTAAATCAAATTCTACTTGTTTCCACATATTAATTAATCAAAGTACAATTAGTGCTAAATATGATTCTATTTGCCGATGCAGAATGTTTATTTCCCCACGCAAACGATATTTATATTGTGTAAATCGCTGTGTATCAATGGAGAATTTTTTGAATGATATTTTCGGGGGACAAACGGGGGACAAAATTTCGCATATAAAAAGAAAGAAAAACAATAAAACCACTTCCTAAAAGCCCTACTGAAATGTAAGGGACACGGTTTGTCCCTCACGATTATTTTTTCTTTATCCCTCCTTGTCCCTCGGATCTATAGTTAGATTCTGTTTTATTTCAGAAATGTTAAAAGCCGTAATCTTGCACACCAAAAGAAAAAAGCTATAAAAACATTCCTGAAAAACCATGCTGAAATGCAAGGGATATAATTTGTCCCTCGTTGTATTGTTGCTTGTCCCTCGCCTGTCCCTCGGACGAAAGTTAGGTTTGATGCCGTTTCCAATAACGTGAGTAAAGTAATGATGGAATAGGTTTAGTTTGGTTTTTGTATATCTAATCAAGTTCTAAACTAAACTACTTGATTTTCTCAATTTCTAAACTCTTGATTGCTTTTTCTTTTCGTCAGCAAATCCTTCTTTTTATTCGCTATTGTTTGAAATGCGTTTTTCCGTTTATAGTGCTCCTGTTGTACACTTACTATCCTTTCTCGTCTTCACATCGTCTTTCGGGTTGGCAGATAAAAATTGTGTCGCAAAGGTATATATCCCGTCTTTCTTCCTTGCAAGGTCAAGCCTATCGGTTCAAGCCAAAATCTCCACACTCGGTTTTCAACTGAGGTCGTATTTTGTCTGTGAAGCCTTGCAGGAAGAGCCGGGACACCTTGCAAAGCGACATAATTTTAATCAAACCCGAAAGTAGCTGATGCTAACAGAGGGAAAAGTAAAAAATCAAATCAAAAGCGATTATGGCAAATTACGCGACTAACATCTTCTACGCAAGTACGGAGAACGAAAAAGACCTTGATAAGGTGGAGAACTTTTTGGAAGACACATTTTGTGACTGTTACCTTAACAGGTCGGAAGACTGTATCGAGGGCGAGTTTTCGTCAAAATGGGACTATCCCGAAAAAGAGATAAACAAGATGATTTCTCTTTTGGAGAACAAAGACAAAATCTACATTCGAGTGCTGACGCACGAACTATGTAACGAGTATGTGAACTTCCAAGTGTTCTCTAATGGAGAATGGTCATACCGATAACCCTTAAAAACTCACTGACTATGTATTACGAGGACGAACAAGATGCGGACATTATCGGGTGCCTATGTACATTACTGACGCCTTACAAGGGGCATACAGAGGGAGAAGTCGTTGGAGACTACGGCAACGAGATAGTGGTAAGGCTCACCAATGGCAAGGAGGTGGTGGAATACCGGGATGAAGTGCTAATCTATGACTAATGGAGGATTGCTTTATGAAGACACCAATAGCGACAAGGTTTGTGGATTGGGATATTCCCGAACTTTCAACCCTGCAAGATAGCAAGGTCTATCAATTGAGAGTGCAACTCAATGAGGGTACGCCAATGAGCCGACAACAGAAAAATTGGCTTACGAACAGCGTGAACAGCAACACCTATTTCAAAAGGGCTATTCCGCTAATGGGCTACCGCTTTGACTTCTCTGACATACTGAAACGCTACTTTGTCAAGCAATACGGACATATAGCCGAATACTATGCTGTGGACAAGACCGCTTTACGGACATTCCTTTGCGGTCGGATTGATGAAATAATTGAGATAACAGATTAAAAGAAAGATTATGCTGTACGATTACAGAAAAGAAAGTAAATCGCCTATGCTTCTGACTTTGGCGAATGGCAAGACCATTGAGGGCGAATTTATTGATTTGCGGATTGCCACCGAAACCTTGCCCAAGGGTAAACTGTGGTATCATATCCGACATACGGACGATGATTGGAGTGAACCAGCCTCTCTGAAAAACGGCTGTGTAGTAGTCAATTTCTGTGGTACATTCATTTGTGACCCTATCATTGATTTCCCTTGTGGCGAGGAACTGGAGATAGCAGAATGGTCATACCTGAACTGACCGACATCTGGCAGAACGGCAATGTGGGGCAATGCTCCACATTGCTGTGTCCATGCCATTTGGAAATACATATCCAATGGCATCAACTTTATAATTGGAGCTTGCAAGGCAAGCCGTTCTTCCTCTTATATATTCATCTTTGACTGTCAAGTCTCCTTTTGTATATATGGCATTTCATATTTCGCAATGGCGACCGGGCTGCTTTGTTCAACGAGCACCGGACTTCTTGCCTTTGTTTTCTTTGCCTTGATTTCTCCGGTTCTGTCGGTAAGGTAGAACGCGGCTATTCTGATGCTGGTTTCCGCGATCGTCGTGCCATTCTGTTCTTCGGCTATCCCTTCCATAGCAAAATACCTTTGGCTGTGCAGCGTCATAACGGATTCAGTATTACGGCATCCACATTGAGAGGACATACTGGATTCCTCGCTTCATCGCTCTGCTTCTTTTGGATTTACAGCCGAAGCGTACCTGAAACTTTGTGTCTGCGGACGGATGCTGTCCTTTGTCTGCGAACCTCGCTCACTTGTTTATTCACCAATCCATATCGTTACAGCTTTTGGTCGTGTTATTCCTCATTTTTCCGTTGCAAAGTTAGTATGCAGCCGGGTACGGCTGAAAGCCTTGGTCAATGGTGTAGCTTCACAAATCTTCCTTTATCGGGCCGGAGGTTTTGACGGCTTACGCTGACAAAAATAAAGAGTATTTGATTGCTAACCTTGTCGCAACCCTGTAACTGCACTCACTTATATTGGCAGCGTAAAAATAATTTAATTAACAACTTAAAGCATTGTAACATGAAACAGATTGAGAACAATTTCGCAGTATCAGGATTCGTAGGTAAGGACGCAGAAATCCGTCAGTTCGCAAACGCAAGCGTGGCACGCTTCTCATTGGCAGTAAGCCGTCAGGAGAAGAGTGGCGAGGAAACAAAACGTGTGTCCGCTTTCATCAACGTGGAAGCCTGGCGCAACAACGCCAACACCGATTCGCTTGCCCAAATCACCAAGGGTACCCTGCTCACAGTGGAGGGCTACTTCAAACCTGAAGAATGGATTGACAAGGACGGCGTGAAACACAACCGCATCGTCATGGTCGCTAACAAGTTCTACCAGACACCCGACAAGGAGGAAACTCCTGCGGAGCCGGAAAAGAAAACGAAAAAAGGTAAGAAATAACTCCTGCCTCGTTCCGACAAACAAAGCGGCTTCAGTCGCTTTTGTTTTTGCTCGTATGTTTACCTGTTATACATCTATGGGTTGCCCATTATAAGTTTTCACCCATCCCGTAAATGGCTTCTTCTATTTTTCTTCGAGAGACTTGCTCGGCTGCGCAATGTTGCACGTTGCTCCTCTTTCGCAAGACACTCTGCCGAAATCGCCCGATACAAAAAGATTTGCCAACCGCTCCAAGACTTCGTTTTCTTCCGGTAGGCAAAACATTTTGTTATTTATCGGGCTTGCAGAAGAAACTCGTTTACTGCCCGCCCTTTGCTTGGGTTGATATTTTCGACAGGAGGGAGAATTAAATACTGATTTTTAAGTCCCTCGCTATGCCAGACATGAACGACTGTCATAGGCTGCATTCTGTTGGTTGAATCTTACCTGTCCCGCTGGTAGTCGCTTTTGCTCCAGCCTCCGAATATCACTTTCACGATTTTGATGAACACCCACAATCCCAATACTGTAATGATTACGTCTCCCATATCACTGATTTATTTCTGATTACTACTTGTAAAGGTACTAAAAAATCACGATATGACAAATGTATAGTATTGAAAATTAGTTAGATAATATATTTTTATAGTCTTTTTCGCTCAATGTTTTCAATAATATTAATTATCGCATCTCTGTGTAGTTCAACTTTACGTCCTTGTGGATGTAGTGATAAAATAATAAATCTGTTATCCAATTTGTAAACCTTAATTTTAATGTGTGGGTTTTCACTATCCCATGATATATCGTATATAGTAGATGGAACAATTCCGTTATTTAAAGATGATATATAATTACTTGTCCAATCAATTGTAGTTTTGTTATCTCTCTTTATTCCATCAGTGAAAAGAACGATATATTTTGGCGACCAAAAATCTAATTCAGTATGGAATACCTTTAAGTTATTTTCTAAAGTGGAATAAAACACTTTATCACTTGGATTCCCTTGCGAATATGGAGCGACCTTACAAATGTTACTCCATGCCACATACTTAAACCATTCATCTCCGTAAAATCTTGTTGAGATGCCTTTTATAATGCTCCAAAATTGAGATTTACTTGTGTCATAACCGTCTTCAGAATTACACCATTGTTCCTCTACCCATGCCATTTGGTTATCCCTATTCCATCCTCTATCTTCATCATTATTACTGAAGAAAATGTCATAATCCCAAGTGCCAAACCAACCATTGGTTGCTCTTCCGTAAAAAATAATACCACTATTTGGAGTGATTGGAAATCTATTACCCCACTGCATTAAGAAAGGACAAAGATTATCATCTCTATTACAATCATCTCGTAGAGAGTTATATATAGGAATAAGTTGGGATTTAAATTGGTCTATATCATGTTTCATAACTATTGTGTATTGTATTATTTTTCAGTTTTGCTATTTAATACCAAACAATTCAATCTCAAATATCAAAGTTGAACCACCGGGTATGCCGGGTTGCGAGAACTTGCCATATCCCATTTCGGCAGGAATGTAGATCTCCCATTTGTCCCCGATACACATCTGTTGCATTGCGATAATCCAGCCCTCTATCAGTTCGTTCAAACGGAACGCTATTGGTGTTCCGCCACGACTGCTGTCGAACTTCTTTCCGTTTATTGTCCACCCCGTGTAGTGTGCGGTGACGATACTGCGTGGCGAGGGATGTCTGCCATCGTTCTTTCCCTTACTGATGACCTTGTAGTAGATACCGTTTTGTAAAGATTTCACTCCTTCTTCTTTGGCTTTCGCTTCCAGCCAATCCTTGTTGGCTTGTATGTATTCTTTCTTGCTCATAATGAATTTATATTATAGCATCAATCGCAATGTCTTCCTCTGTATAATTAAATAGTTCGATAATCATTTGTCGTATTGCACCATTATCTAACCTGTATACACAAGAACGCTCTTTGTTTTGTGCTATTTCAATTCCAGTAATATGCTCAGCTTCATTGAAAATAATACCTAACATATAGTATATTACAGGAACATCATATCCTGCGTCTTCTGCCCATTCTAATTTATCCTTTGTTTTCTTTTTGCTTAAAAAAATTGTCCTTTCTTCGTCATTCCTTAGTTGAGCATATATATTTTTTTCGCAAGCATATCTAAGAGCAAAACAAACAGCATAAGGATCATACGATTCTTGACCTTTAAGATATTTGTTTAGTTCCGGTAAGATATCAGAATGCAAATTAGTACCCTCAAACCAATTCTTTTTTAAACCATCCTTTGCTTGATAAATAGCCGACAAATCTTGTTCATTTGTTTTGGGATTATAGTGAAAGTAATAATTTGATAATGCACTATAATTTGCTTCATTTGTTTTTTTGAGTGAGTCTCTAAATGCGATAAAAGCTTTTGTGTTAATACTGGCTTTTGCTTGCGTAGGTTTGATATATTGTGTATTAAGTTTCTTCTTTAGTACCCAACCTCTAAAATGTTCTTCTGTAATATGAGAAAGAATGATTAGATAGAAATCTTCCCTGTTTTCCGACAAAAAGTCAGATAAAAAATATTGAGCGGCCACAACATTCGCATCATCTAAATAATCGAACACCTCGTCAATGATTAGAATTTGTTTTTTTTCATTATTGTAATTCATTCGAAATTTAACGAGACTTGTGATAAAGGTAATTATATCCCTTTGCCCATTTGATATTGTGTCAGCCTTCGGAAATGAAACGATCAGTTTGCCGTCTTGCTCGTGAGCAGCTATATTTCTTCCAGTTGTGTCAATTGATCTAATAATTGCATTGTAACTATTTTTGAGATTTACATAATCCTCATGCCTTTTGGCTTCCTGGAGATTTGCGCGTTTGTTATTATACAGCCAAATAATTTGAAAGAATACTTCAAATCTTGAAAATTTTGTGTTAGATATTCGTAATCCACTCACTTTATTTTGTAATTCTTGGTACTCACCAATATTTTCAAGATCATCAAATGTATGTTCATCTAAATCTCTCAAAATTGTTTCGGCAGTTCCATTTTGGTTATTAATCTGTTCAATTATTCTTCTTATTATTGTTTTTGGACCTCGTTTCTGCAAAGTGCTAAGTAACGGATATGTTTCTATTAAGAGTTTGGCAATTCCATTTTGCGCGATTTTTTCTGATAGATTAGTTAAAACTTTTTTGTTTTTGCCGAATGATGCCTTTATCTGTGAAAAGTTATAGTCAATATGTGCAGTTCTTGGTATTGATGTTCTTAACACAATATCTTCTACTTCCATAACACCTTGTTGTATGACTCTATGGGGAATATTACGGACTTTTGCTGTTGCTTTTAAACCGCTATTTATAACTGTTACATCAAATATAGAACTTATAGTGTTTTGGTCTTTATTTGCCGACAAAACATTATTATCGTATGTGATGCTTATCTCTGGCAATATGGGAGAGTTTTTGTCATGATACAAATCATCCGGTAAATCCAAACGATTGCTATTTAGGGACTCAAATCCTTTTGCGATAGACGACTTGCCAAATCCATTAGGTGCTACTAATAGATTTACTTTATTGGGGAGGATATGGACATCAAATGAGTTGTTCTGATCCATGAAGCCTTTTATATTCTTGATTGTTATATTAGATATCTCAGCCATATTTTCTTATTTTGGGGTTAATTTGTTTTATTACTCTTTCGGCTTACGTTTTCCCAGCGGGCCGCTGAACTTACCCCGATTGAGCGAAACTCCGTATTTGTTTAGTATGCGGAATACGGAGCTGCGGCTGCTGAATCCGCTTACTTTCCAGATGTCATCTATTGAATGCCCGTTGTTGTACATCGCCACGATGGTTTTCTCCCTTTCCGTCTTGCTGATGTTTTTCTCTTTGGACGGCTGGTTTATGTTCTGCTTTAGTTGGATGATATGCGCTGAAGCCTTTCGCAATGCGGCACACTCCTCCGGAAGCGCACCGAATATCTCCAACACATCCGCAGCCTTGGTTTCAGGGAACAGGTCGCCACGACTGTCAACCTTGTCGTGGATGGAGATAATCCGCACCACCTTTACACGACAGAACTCAATGAATGCCGCCAGTTCACGAGAACCACGCAGGGCGTTGCTGAATTTAGCGAGTACGATTTCGTCTCCCCGTTCCATACTTGCCATAAGCTGTTTCCATTGGGGACGCAGTTTCTCGTGTCCGTTTTCCTCCTCAATCACCTGTACACAACCGTATTGCTTCATCCACTCCACATCAGTGTCGAAGCCGTCATAGCCGGCTGCCTTGAATATGTAACCTACTTTTGCCATAGTGCTGTTCAATGCTAAATGATACCAAGTGCAAAGATACAAAGTTTAATTCGGTTAAAATCATACTCAACAAAATATTTTTCAATTATTATACTTTGTATTTTCACTTGTTACGCTCTTGTTTATTTCGCGGATTATACTCGTAAGTATGAAAAAGAAAATAGATTAAAGTTTTATTTTAGAGTATTATCATACAAACTTTTATACTTAACTTTGCCGCCATAAACCAATAAAAATATCATGTATAAAGGCTTGTTTAAAGTAGAATCAATGCAAAAAACGAAGAGAGGAAACTTGAAATCATACTCAAAGAAATGTGCTTCGTATGCCAAATCTTTTGCCGTATGTTTTGCCATTGTCACATTGGCATCATGCGGAGAAAAGACCGGCAACAGTATGTTTCAGACCGTTAAAAATGCTGCCGATGCTTACAGGTCATACCTGTCTGAGGTGCGAAAGGAAGCAAACCTGCCAACAGACCGTCTGATTGAAAAAGTCAACGACTGGCAGTCGCTTCGAGATTCGGTATCTGCCTGTGTCGCCAAAGACACGGCAAACCGTATTCACGCCAATTACGAAAGCGAAATTCGTGGATTGCACGATTCGTTGCGCATTGAATTTACCCGTCTGGCTCTGGAGAAGCCGAGAACTTTTGCGGATGTGTTGCTCCTCAGAGAGCAGACTTCCCAATACCGGCAAGACACGGAGCTGATGCAGTCGGCAGCGGAAGCGGAGCCGTTTTTCAAACCATTGGATTCCGTCCCGACATATAAAGGCAGTGCCAATGCTGTCGTTGAAAAATACCGAATGTTCCTTTCCAAGACCTTGAAATCCGGAATAAGCGGCAAGAGTGAAATGCTTGCTTTCATAAAGGAAGAGGACAGGCTGTTCCGTTCGTTTCTTGACCATTTGACTGAACTTGCCGATGCCGACCTTTCTGTCATTACGTGCGACACGGAGAAATGCTGCCTGTCGATATTCCAGTCTGCGGAGAATGGCAGGCTCTCTTACCGGGATGCCTTGGTATATACAGCCAGGCGAACCAACCGGAGAATCATACTCAACGCTTTGGCTTGCCGTGATGACATCAACCAAGACAATGTAAAGACCGAAGCGCAGGCAAGGGCTTACGTTTGGATGTTGTTGCAGCCGTATGTTGCCTTGGATGGTTTCAGCGTGGCTATCCTGTCCGATATGGAAAGGACAACACTTCATGCAGTCGCTGACCGGACACCTCAGATGATAGCCAAACTCAACAAGACTGCCGGAACGGACAACGACCAATGGCGGGTATTGCCCGGAGTACTGATCAAGATAATGCTCACATCCATTTGACGAACCAGAAACAAATAAATACAACAGTTATGCTACAACTTTTTTACGATGACTTTCTCTCCTTTGTGCCGCTCCAGCTTCCGCAGTTGCTGGATGTAACCACAATGGAACAGCCGCGGTTCTATGACGATTACGTCCTCCTTTCGTTTCCGCTTGCCGACCCATACGATCTGGAAGAAGTAATGGACATCTTCGAGGACGACATGGAGCTGATAACCCTTTATCATCATATTCCTTCAAGCGCAACGACATTCGGCAGCAGCACCTGTGCCTATTCCAATCCGGCTTTCGGACAGATGTTCAAGATGAACGCGAGAGTTTCTGATACCGGCAAGGTTGACCGCATTGACGTGACCATCTATGAATCCCTGGAGTTCATGTGTTCTGACATCTGCCTTGACTTGAAACTTCACGAAAAGACCGGTCATTTCAAGTACCGCAAGACCAAGGAGGAGTTGCTTGCCGAATTTATATGAGACGGACGATATACCTGCAAATGCTATACATTATCAATATGTACAGGAGTTGGATAGTCGTGGATGACGGATATGGATACAGGCAAAGTGTCGTGTTCAGACGGGGCAGGCCGGTTTCCTGCGTGTGCCGTATGCTCCGGCTCCGTTCCACTTATAAGCACAATGGCTATGAGCGTGGCACGAAATGGAGCATATCCGAATACGAGCTGGACAAGGCATTGGCAAGGTATCGTCAAAAGAATCACGAGTTAAAGGCACGGCTTAAAAAAGGAGCGTCATATCTTGAAGCCAAGGATGTGGAAGCCATTATAGAGATTGCCACCTATGGGCTGGTCAAACTGGAACTGACCGAACTGCCATTATTCAAACAATACTGATTACACAAAGGATTACGATTATGATTTGGATTATCATCGAAATGTCATTTCCGGCATTGCTCATTATACTGCCCATGTCATTGTACAGGAGCAACCGGCTTTTTATGGCAAAGTTTTACCTTAGGATGGCGGGTAGTGAGAGTGCAAGGAAACTCTATGTGCAGTGTATGCTTATCTTCCTCCTGCTATATCACTATGTCTATGCCGGCGGACACTTCGGAGAGTGGGGAGTTCTGATATCCACCATACCTTGTGCCGTTCTGTTCTCGTTCAGACGTGCCGACAGGTGGATGCACAGACTCCACGAGGATAAAAAAAGGTTCGTTATGGCAGCCTTCATCACATTGGTCATCTGCGCTGTACCACATCTGCACACCACGGCGTTCACACTCGCCTTTCTTCTTTTGGCTGCCATGTTCTATCCCTCTTGCCGTGTGTTAGCCGAATGGCAGGATGAAGACACGCGCAAGCATTTGAAAGAAAATCAAAAAACAATGTCCGAACATTACTGCTGACATCATCACGCGAACCTGCCACGAATAAGTGGATAGTGGCAGGTTAATAGAATCCACATATAGTCAAATAAAAATCAAATGAAATGATGAAAGACAAGAATAGAGCCGCCAATCAGGTATTGGCAGATATGATGTTTTTCGACTACCTCAAAGAGAAAGTCGGTGAACGGAAGACAAAGACCGGTGCCTACTACGACCTGTTGGAGAAAGCAACGGCAGGTTTTATCGCTCCCTTTTTGAAGAACCACGAGTATGTGTTGCAGGCTGACCAGTGTCATGTGACCATTTCAGACCTTGCGGTGGAATGGCACTGGCACAGGGCTACCGTCAGGGCGTTCCTTGACAAACTGGAGGAGATGGGATATGTTCGTCGGACAAGGTTCGCAAAGAGTGTGGTCATTACCGTGACTTTTGCGCCATTCTCCAGTGGCGAAACTCCTGCCTCTTATATTGGTCATACAGGGGCCGGACTTGCCGATGATTTGGACAAGGCTTTGTCCGAATGGATAAATGGCAATCTGTCTGACGAAGATATGGGAGAGATTTGTGGACAGTATCATGAAGCCGGACGGAAACGGCTTGCCGATGAATCCGGCAAAGATCATTCGGGCGACAAGCCGGCAATAAAGGCAGGTGCAGAAACGGAGTTAGCCCAAGAGATTGTCGAACGTGTAGCCGTAGCCGGACTGAAACGCGCCATACGAAATTCGCGCTTCGATGACCCGACCGATTTCCTGGAGTTCTTTCACAAGGAACTGGAAGGTGACTGGACTTCGCTTTTGGAGGCATCCAAGATAACTGCCAAGATGATTCTGGACGCTGGAAACGATGGTGCGGCCAATAGTTCGAGCGAAACGGATATGCTTGCCACGCTCCGACAGCCGTTCAGGGCGTTATGGGCAAAGTACCAGGAGCGTGATTTCACCCTTTTATAGACTCCACAACCGGTGTTGTAAGTCAAAAATTATTGTATAACCACGGACGAGCCGTGATGCCCTACATTTGTAGGCTTGCCATTATAAACGTGCAGCGGTGCTTGCACGCTGACCAAACAGAGGGAAGTATGGGTAACTCAATACCCCACACGACTACGGTCGGTGGGAGCGGTTGCCGGACAAGCAGCAAGCTGGGGCAAATCGGTTGTCCGATAAAAACGGATAATATGGCTGAAAAATCATGGCAGGTGATGCACATGAACGTGATGAAAGGCATAACCACCGCCCAAAGCAACGAACACCAGCGCAACTGGACCGAACGGGGCTGGGACTTCGCCCTGGAAAAAGGAAGGTATGACCGTCAAAGGGAACGCCTGAATTTTGAGGTTGTCAAGGGCGGCAAGATTCAAGCAATAGACAAGAGGCAGTCCATTCCGGAACGGATGGCTGAAAGCCTTTTGCAACGTGGCATAAAAGATCCGAATGAGGGTCTGGCCGAGCCGAAATACCGGACTGTCGTGGATTTTATTCTGAGCGGTTCACAGAATACGATACGGCAACTGGCATTCGGGGATCAGGACGTGGTATATGAACCCGGCAATAATTTGGAAAATGCCACGCTCAAAAGAATGCCCGAAATAGAACAATGGGCAAAAGATATGTACCGGTTTATGAGTGAGCGTTTCGGTGAGGAGAATATCGTCGGCTGTTATGTACATCTTGACGAACTCTCTCCACATATGCACCTTACCTTATTGCCAATCCAAGACGGTAAGTTTGCGTTCAAGAAGATGTTTGCAGGAAAGGACAAGCTGGAGTTCTCGGCAAGGACGAAGAAGTTGCATGACGAGCTTGCGGAAGTGAACAGAAAGTGGAATCTGAAAAGGGGCAGGAATATTTCCGAGACCGGTGCAAAACATCGCACCACTGAAGAATACCGCCGACACCTATCGGAAGAATGTACCAATATAGAGGAACAGGTTGTCCAACACAAAAAAGCACTGTCCGACCTTAAAGTGGAAATAAGTCTGGCAGAGCGCAGGGTGAAAGGCTTGACCTCAATGTTGGACAACCTCAGAAAGGCGAAAGCGGAAAAGGAATCCCAACTATCGGCATTGGAACGCACCCTTCAATCCCATCAGGGAGATACGGCTACCATTATAGCCGAGAGGGAACGGTTGGAAAAAGAACTGGCTTCTATCCAAACAAAACTGGAAGACAAGCAGGATAAGCTACGGACGGCTGACCAACAGCTTGAAGCCCTTAAAAGGGACATGGATGCCATTGGCGAGCGCACGGAGGAACTGAAAGGCGAAGCCTATAAGTACAGTCGTGAAATCCATTCCAACGTGGATGTACTGCTCAAAGATGTAATGCTGGAAACATTGGTTGGAGAGCATTCGGCAAGAGTGGCTGAAATGGGAGCTGCGGAACAATCCGTCTTTGACGGTTCTTTGTTGCAGAGCCTGACCGAGCAAGGGGCGGAAGTGATGCACTGCGCCACGCTCCTCTTCCTTGGTATGGTCAACGATGCCACTACATTTGCCGAAACGCATGGCGGTGGAGGAAGTAAAAGCAACCTTAAATGGGGAAAGGATGATGACGAGGATAACCGTGCGTGGGCAAGGCGTTGCATGATGATGGCAAGCAGAATGATGCGACCGACTTCCGGCAAGAAGCAAAAGAGGTAATCGGCAGAATATGTTTTTCTGCAATGGATAACAAAACAAAATAATGCGTTGAATATGACAAAGAAAATATTTTTAATTCTGGCAGTGGCAGGTATGGGCTGTTCACTGCACATGAAAGCGGCTGTACCACCTGTGACAAAGGACACTGTACAGCTGGAGTCGTACACGGATATCGAACAGATGCTTCGGCCTTTGGATCCGACTTACCACAAGGGTGTATTCGTGACATCGCCTTGGAACGGCAACTGGCTTGTCAGTCTTCAAGGTGGTGCAAGTGCGTTCATTGGCAAACCTGTTGGTTGTGCCGACTTATTTGACAGGATAAAGCCTACTATTTTCGCATCGCTTGGCAAGTGGTTCACTCCGCAGATCGGAGCAAGAATCGGTTATGGAGGTTGGCAGTTCAAAGATTGCGAACTGGTCACAAATGACTACCATCACTTTCATGCTGACTTGATGTGGAATGTGCTTGGATATCGGTATGGCAAGGTTGAGAATCCTCGTTGGGAAATCATTCCATACATAGGATTTGGACTGATGCACAATCCGCAGAACGGACATAATCCGTTTGCCGTTTCATACGGAATACAGGGACAATACCGTATCTGTAAACGGCTGTCTGCATTGTTGGAAATTGGCAATGTTTCCACATTCCAGGACTTTGATGGCTATGGCAAATCCAATCGTTTCGGAGATAATATGCTCTCCGTGTCAGCCGGCTTGTCGTTTACGATTGGAAAGACCGGCTGGAAACGTGCCGTTGATGCGAGTCCTTACATCCGGCAGAACGAGTGGCTGATTGGTTACGCTTCACAGCTATCGGAGAGTAATCGCAGATACACCGGGCAACATGACAGGGCGATGAGAACGATCAACGAATTGAAGAAGATTCTGGAAATTGAGGGCTTGCTTGATAAATATAGCAAGATGTTTGATGACCGGGAGAGTTTGGGCAATGTCTATCCGAGAAACGATTACAGCGGACTGAACTCGCTCCGGGCAAGATTGAAAAACAGGCATTGGGATGGTAAGTCTCCATTGTCCAATGACAGTTTGTTCAGTAAGTCTGAATTTGTCAATGCCATACCCAATAATGACGGTAGCGTTGTAAACGGCTTCTATGTCACAGGTGCCGATTCCCTGCTGTCTCCAGATATGAATAATGACAGCATTTCCATTTATAGCCATTCGGATTATCTCTCCTTTATAGGTTCCGGCAACGAGTGCATCGGTTCACCTGTCTATTTCTTCTTTGAACTCGGCACGGCTCAACTGACTGATAAATCCCAGTTGGTCAATCTGGATGAACTGGCGCGTGTGACAAAGAAATACGGATTATCCGTGACTGTTGCAGGTGCGGCTGACGCTGCCACCGGAACTGCCGATATAAACAATAAGTTGAGCGCATCGAGAGCCGATTATATTGCCACGGAGTTACGCAGGCGCGGAGTGGCCGTTGAAAATATAACAAAGGTCAGTCAAGGAGGTATTTCCAATTATGTACCCACTGAAGCTAACAGACATACCAAAGTCATGCTATATATGAAATAGTAAAGTGTAAGATTCTTTTTGTTCAAATTGATTAGTTAAATGTCAATTCTTTTGAAGGGAGAGCCTGTCCGTGATGGATCGGCTCTCTTGTTGTACGCTCGGCATGAGCATTATCTAACGGGTGCAAGTCCCTAGTAATCCCTAATAGCGGGAATTACATAGCCAAGAGCAAGGGTGTTCACCGTGAGGTGAAATCTGAAGGAAGCTGGCGGCAAACATCTGGCCTAACGAACAGAAACTTCATACAAGGCATATGACCATGGATAAGATTGCAACACAAATCAAAGTCCCATAGCTATTCGGAATGGTTGGTGTAAATGAAGTAGGTATAAGATGGAAAGATAATGCCCTTATCCGAGGAGGTCTCACGGACGCATGGGTGAAGATGAATCATTCGATGTACCATGACGGAGTAAAGCTTGTCGTGAGAAGTCAGCAGAGGTTATAGTACCCAAGACACGGGTTGTCTATAGGGAAGGACTGAATCGTGCAGTGCAACAGTAAATGACTGCTACCTTGAGAGTCTTTTGTAGTCAGATGTCCGAAAAGGAACTCTCTATTCACACGATAGGACGGAATCCGACAATAGAATAGAAGTGACGTATCTTGAAGGGATGGCTGAAAACAACTTGCCACACGCCGTAAGGTGTAAAAGCACGAAACCGCCGTATGCCGAACGGCACGTACGGTGGTGTGAGAGGTCGGTAAACATGAAAGTAGGAGATAAACACCTATGATTAGTGTTTACCTCCTACTCGATTTTGATATAGTACAAATTTATCGCCCCTTATACAAAGGCTGTGCTTTACAAATCATGAACTCCTCCGGCTCATCTTGCCGGCTCTATTTTCCTTTGCAAAGGTACTGCGGTGAGGGAACGCCAAGTACCGCTATGCAGGTCTGCTCGCTAATGGCTTGGTGGACTTGACAACAACTTTCCGCAATTTCCGTCAAGCGTAAATTGGGTATTTCATCAACTCCTCTGCCATTTACTTGTCTTATCCCTCTGTTTCCTCAGTCTCTTGATAGCACGTAAAATTCAGATCCCGACAAGAAAGCCGATAAAGGCTTCAAAATAAGGGAAAAGAAAAAGACAAAAGTTCAACGATTAAAACAGACTGATTATGCACAGCAAGATTTTTCAAATCACGGAAACAAGAGTTGACAGGGACAACTACTTGAACGAGGACACCCTTGAACAAGGGGACGGACACTATTACGACTATTGTTCGGAGATAGACGAGGAAGAACGCAAATTCCATATTGCCAATCTGATAGAAAAGGCATTGCCAAAAGGGATGTTCACTCTTGTGGGAGAAAACACAATCCGATACAATGGCGGTGCGGACAAGTGGAAAAAGGAATTTGTTACAGCCATCCAAGAAAAGGCACAAGCCGTTACCGTTGAAAACTGCATGATGTGGATTGGGGCGGTGTACCAACTTGAAAAATTTCTCAAAAATCCGCTTGACCTCGGTTATCAGTTCTATATGGACGAGCATGGCGTTAATGGCTATGCCGAACAATCGTACTCGTTTTTACAGACGGTCAGCCAGTTCGAGCCGGGAAAACTACTTTACATCGGTGGAGTTATTGACTATCATTTCTAAACGCTATGAGGACAAGACGAATGACAAAGGAACAAGGGAAGCGGTACAATATCAGCCGATTTCCAAATTTTCACCACACAGGTAGTATCAAAGGAATGAAACGGATGTACTACGGAAACCAAGCACTTTTGGTAAGGTGCGGAGCGTACATATACAATGTTTCAAGTGAACCAAGTATCTATTATCAAGCAAAATAACAGACATTATGAAAGGAACAGAACATTTCAAGCAGGCAATTAAGGCATATCTGGACGAAAGAGCCAAGACCGATGAACTCTTTGCTGTATCGTATGCCAAAGAGAACAAAAATTTGGACGATTGCGTGACATTCATACTCAACCAGGCAATGGCAATCTGTAAAGAGGGCGGTTGTGGTATGACCGATGACGAGGTTTATTCGCTTGGAGTACATTACTATGATGAAGATGATATAGAAGTGGGTAAGGCGGTCAACTGCGGAGTGATAGTCAACCATAGAGTAGAACTATCTCCCGAAGAACAAGCCGAAGCGAGGGAGAATGCACTCAAAGCCTACCAAAACGAGGAACTGCGTAAAATCCAACAGCGAAACAGCAAACCGAAACCGACCCCGAAAGCGGTCAGACAAGAACCCGAACAACCGACATTATTTGATTTAGGACTATGAGAGCGAAAACGAGATTACAGCATAAGGTAGTAACCGCCAACGGACGGTTACTGCCACAGACAAAGAAGCAGGAGTTATGGGCATTCCGTCAATGTATCAGCCATTACGCATACCGCACCAAAAACGGAGGAACGACCTGTATGGATTGCGGTTATCAATGGAACGAGAGCAACGAAAAGGTGTGCCGTTGCCCACATTGCGGTGCAAGACTGGAGATACTGGACACCAAGTGCAGGACATTCAAGGACAAAGCGTATTATTCCACACTTGCCACACAGGACGGTTTACAGGTACAGCGTGTATTTCTTATGAACGCAAACTTCCGTAAAGGCAAGAAAGCGGAGTATTATTCTATGGAGATTGCACGCTATTGGGTGGATGATAACGGCAAGACGGAGATAACGGCATTGAAACGCACACTCGGACATTACGCGGACACTTTTGTTTTGGACGGCTCTCTGGAGTTACGGAGAGACAACTATGTGTACAGACGGATTGCCGATTGCAAGGTCTATCCATATTATTCTGCCACTCCAAAGTTAAGACGCAACGGATTGCAAGGCTCATTGGCTGACATCGAACCGACACGGCTTATCGAAGCCTTGTTGACAGACAGCAGAGCCGAAACGATATTCAAGGCAGGCAGGAAAACTGATTTGAACTACTTCCTGCAACATTCAATGTACTTTGATTTGTATTGGAACACTTACAAGATAGTCTTACGCAATGGCTATCATATAGCAGATATTTCTCTTTGGATAGATTACATCCGCTTACTTGAAAGGTGTGGCAAGGACATTCACAATGCCCACTATGTCTGCCCATTAGACTTGAAAGCCGAACACGACCACTATCAGGAACGGGCAAGGATTATCCAAGAACGGGAGGAGCGTGAGGAACAAAGGAAAAAGGCAAAGGAGAACGAGGAGCGTTTTAGAGAATTAAAAAGCAAATTCTTCGGACTGTCATTCACGGACGGACTTATTGTTGTCAGTGTGTTGGAGAGCGTGGATGATTATTACAAGGAGGGGAACGCCCTGCATCATTGTGTCGGACAATGCGAATATTATCTCAAACCGCAGTCGTTGGTGTTTTCTGCACGGATTGACAACCAGCGTGTTGAAACCATTGAATTGAGCCTTGAAACATTCAAGGTATTGCAGTCAAGAGGGCTTTGCAATAAGGCTACGGAATACCACGACCGAATTATCCGGCTTGTTCAGAAGAACGCCCGGCAAATCCGTAAGCGAATGACCGCTTAATCTGTTCTTTCTTTTCGTCGGCCACTTGTTACGACACACATTGTAGCAGGTGGCTTTATGCGTGGCTACGGTAACTTGCTGATTACCGTAGCGATTTCTGTTATATAGGACTTAAATGCGCTTTTATAATGTACTGCATATATATCCTTTTGTATAATGTCGGCAACAAATAAAAACTATGGCCGAATTTATATCCTAAAACCTTTCACCTATCAGGCGGCCTACCCCAACGCCCGCATCCTCTATGCCTCGGAGAAGGACTTTTCGACCGCCAACCGCGTGCGCTTCTTCAACAACATCAGGAACAACGACTATGAGTGTGTCATCATGTCGCACGACCAGTTCGGCAAGATACCGCAGTCGCCGGAGTTGCAGCAGCGGATATTGCAGGCGGAGCTTGACACGGTAGAGGAAAACCTCGAAGTCCTGCGGCAGCAGGGCAGGAATGTGTCAAGGGCGATGCTGAAAGGACTGGAAAAACGCAAGCACAACCTTATCGCGAAGTTGGAAAAGGTGGAACACGCCATCCAATCGCGCACGGACGACGTGGTGGACTTCAAGCAGATGGGCATCGACCACCTGCTCGTGGACGAGTCACACAACTATAAGAATCTGACTTTCAACACCCGGCACGACCGTGTGGCGGGCTTGGGCAACAGCGAGGGAAGCCAGAAAGCCCTGAACATGCTCTTTGCCATACGCACCATACAGGAGCGCACGGGCAAGGATTTGGGAGCCACCTTCCTTTCCGGCACGACCATCAGCAACTCGCTGACGGAGCTGTACCTGCTCTTCAAGTACCTGCGCCCGAAGGAGCTGGAACGGCAGGACATCCGCTGTTTCGACGCATGGGCTGCAATCTTCGCCAAGAAGACGACCGACTTCGAGTTCAACGTGACGAACAACATCGTGCAGAAAGAGCGTTTCCGCTACTTCATCAAAGTGCCGGAGCTTGCCGCCTTCTACAACGAGATAACCGATTACCGCACGGCAGAGGACGTGGGCGTGGACCGTCCGCTGGGGAACGAGATACTGCACCACATACCGCCCACGCCGGAGCAGGAGGACTTCATCCAAAAACTGATGCAGTTCGCCAAGACGGGCGACGCCACGCTTTTAGGCAGAGAGCCGCTATCGGAAACGGAGGAGAAGGCGAAGATGCTCATTGCCACCGACTACGCGCGGAAGATGGCACTCGACATGCGCATGATAGACCCGCACTATGAAGACCACCCCGATAACAAGGCTTCACACTGCGCCAAGATGATAGCGGAGTATTACCGCAAGTACGACGCGCACAAGGGCACGCAGTTCGTGTTCTCGGACCTGGGGACGTACCGGCCGGGCGAGGGATGGAATGTCTATTCTGAGATAAAACGCAAGCTGACGGAGGACTACGGCATACCGGCAAACGAAGTCCGCTTCATTCAGGAGTGCAAGACCGACAAGGCGCGCAAGGCGGTGATAGACGCCATGAACGCCGGGACGGTGCGTGTGCTGTTCGGCTCCACGAGTATGCTCGGAACGGGCGTGAACGCGCAGAAAAGGTGTGTCGCCATCCATCACCTCGATACACCGTGGCGCCCGTCCGACCTCGAACAGAGGGACGGACGGGGAGTCAGGGCGGGCAACGAGATTGCCAAGCATTTTGCCGGGAACAACGTGGATGTCATCATCTATGCCGTGGAGAAGTCGCTCGACAGCTACAAGTTCAACCTCCTGCACTGCAAGCAGACGTTCATCTCGCAGTTGAAGTCCGGCGCGTTGGGTGCGCGTACCATCGACGAGGGGGCTATGGACGAGAAGTCGGGCATGAACTTCTCGGAATACATGGCGTTGCTCTCCGGCAATACCGATCTGCTCGATAAGGCGAAATTGGAAAAGAAAATCGCATCGCTCGAAGGGGAACGCAAGTCGTTCAACAAGGGCAAGCGCGATTCGGAGTTCAAATTGGAAGCCAAGACGGAGGAACTTCGCAACAACACGGCGGTCATCAATGCCATGACGGAGGACTGGAACCGTTTCCTTTCCGTCGTCAAGACCGACAAGGAGGGCAACCGCCTGAATGCGGTCAAGGTGGACGGCGTCTCTTCTTCGGATGAGAAGGTTATCGGAAAGCGTTTGCAGGAGATAGCAAGGAACGCCACGACGGGCGGACTGTACAATCTTGTCGGGGAACTTTACGGTTTCCCGATAAAGGTGGTCAGCGAGAGGATGCTCAAAGAGGGGCTGGAGTTTACCGACAACCGTTTCGTGGTGGAGGGGAACTACAAGTACACCTACAACAACGGGCATCTGGCGATGGCTGACCCGGTGGCCGCCGCACGCAACTTCCTGAACGCGTTGGAGAAGATACCTTCCACCATCGACCAGTACAGGGCGAAGAACGAGGTGCTGGAAAAGGAGATACCGCAGTTGCAGGAGATAGCCGGCAAGGTGTGGAAGAAGGAGGACGAGTTGAAACAGCTGAAGTTCGAACTTGCCGCGCTCGACCGCAAGATACAGTTGGAGCTTGCGCCGCCCACGCCCGAAGTCGCCGAAAAGGAGAATGACGGGCAGGAGGTCAAGCCGGATACGGAAGGTGTACGGAACGTACCGTCACAACCCACCGAAGAAGCTCCGCTGATACGCAGCCCGGCGAATGACCGAAGTCCGTCTGGGAATTTCATTGCCGACCATGTCGTTATCGGACGGCCGGGATTCAACGTTCGTGACGAATGCAAACCGAAAGGAATAAAAATGTGAACGAGTGTGGATATGTATGGCAGGATTGGGAATATACCGTTCCTTTTCCTGCCTTTTTCCATCAATATGGTATAACAGGGATTCCATACGTAAAATCCTCCAATTTATATCAAGGAATAGGGTGTTGAAAGTAAATCGTCACGGCAAATCCGCCATATTTTCAGTATTTTCGCTAATTTTGCAACCAAAATAGTCAGGCATAATAAAATGGAACCATCTATATACAGTTATTCACTTTGTATTGCGCTGCCGTTGATGTTGTTCTTCGGCTTTTATTTTTTGCTGGCCCAAACCCCGGAAAAGGCCATTTTTGAGAATTACCTACGCTCCCGGCGGATAATGGGTATGGCGTTGTTATTGCTTGCGGCAAACTATTCGGTACATTTCTTCTTCGGGATAAGGTTCAAAAATGTCCATGCAGCCATATTGATGAATCTGTCTACCTATTTTCTGTGCTACTACCTTTTCAGTTCAGCATTGATAACACTGCTTGACCGTTTCTATATCACACGGAAAAGGATTCGGACGCATATCATTCTATGGATCATCTTCTCCGGACTTTCCGGGGTTGTCCTATTGTTGTTTCCGGATGGAATAGTGCAGAAAAGCACTTTGCTGGCTTTGGCAGCATGGCTGGTGGTTTACGGACTGGTGTTGTCTCGCAGAGTAATTGTCGCATACCGCAGAGCTGTCCGGATTTTCGATGACACACATGCCGATGATATAGGCGCATATATAAAATGGCTGTCCATCTTTACTTATTGGGCTCTTATCTTCGGAGTTGGATGCGGATTGCTTACATTTTTGCCTGATGAATACGTTTATATATGGATTCTGTCATCAATTCCGTTTTACGTCTATCTCTACCATTGCTACCAGAATTATCTGCTGTTTTACGAACAGGTGGAAACCGCAATGGAAGATGGTATGATTTCTGAAGAGGAAGACCCGTGTGACACCAAACTGGAACAGATACAGAAACTGGAGAACCCGTCATACCATTCCGAAATGGCGGAGAAAATAAACGGCTGGATTGATGCGGAGGGTTATATCCAGGCCGGCCTTACCATAAAGAAACTTGCTGATATGCTCCAGACTAACCGCACCTATCTGTCTGAGTATATCAAAACGACGTATGGTGCATCGTTCCGCGATTGGATTACCGGTCTCCGCGTCAATTATGCGAAACGCCTGCTTGCGCAATATCCGAGGCTGACGGTTGCTGACATTTCTGAAAGATCCGGCTTTCTGTCCCCAAGCCATTTCATCAGGCTGTTCAAGGAAAATTCAGGCTGTACTCCTGTCAAATGGAGGAAAACAGAGGCGGAATAATGCACTGCTTTATGCCCAATAGAAATAGCCTAAACGACAAAAAATAGTCTGAACGACAAAACTGAAATGTTCTAAACCACAAAAATATGCGATTCTGACAATTGAGACAATTTTTATAGGCAAGAATCGGGCAGAATAAAATCTATTCGCTTATTTTGTATGCTGATATTCCTAATTGGAAATAAAAAAGCATATAAAAATGAGCAAAAGAATCTTATTCTTCATTTTGTTTTCGTGGCTGGCATCGGCAGCTTTTCCTGCTTTTGCGCAGCAGAAAACCGACACGGTCTACACTTTCCGCTTCGTGCCGCGAAAAGACATGTTCTATGTGCCATGGAATGACAATGGCAAAGAACTTGCGCGTCTTCTGGAGTGTATCGAAAGTAACAAACCGGATATAGTGGAGGGACGGCTGCCTCTTTACGTGGACGGATACTGTAACTCCGGCAAGTCGGAACGGGCAAGCCTCGCTATCGCCGGGACACGTTCCAACCGTGTGAAATCAGAGTTGATTACCCGGAAAGGACTGCGTGAAAACAACTTCATCACCCGTAACCATGCCTCGAAGGGCGACTTCGTGACGGTGCGTATCATACTGCCGAAAGAGAAAGTGCCGGTTATTGCGGAGGATACACATCCCGGTTACGAGGAAGAAAAGGAACAGTCACACCGTGAAAACGACAAGGCTACAGAAACAATCCAAGACACAGAGGGGGCAAAGGTGTCTACCGGACAGGAAAATCAGCCTGAATCCGTACTGTCGGCATCATCCACAACTTTGGGATTATCACTGCGTGCCAACCTGCTGCGTTGGGCAACCCTCACGCCCGACCTCGGTATTGAGTGGCACATCAACCCGTCATGGGGAATATCCGTGAACGGATCGTGGACTTCGTGGTCGTGGAATGAAAAGGACAGAAGATACGCCCTTTGGGAAGTGGCTCCCGAATTCCGCCGTTATATAGGTAAGGAGAAGCGTGGCTACCTTGGGGTAATGTTCAAGACCGGGCAGTTCAATTATAAGCTCTCCGCGACAGGCAAACAGGGAGACCTTACGGGTGGAGGCATCACCGGAGGCTACCAACTGAAATTGAACAATGCCCTCTCGATGGACTTCTCCTTAGGGTTGGGCTATATCCATGCCGACTATGACAAGTATGTGGTCATCAACGGCGTGAGGGTAAGGCGCGGCAGCGAAACAAAGAACTGGTGGGGCCCCGTCTCGGCGGGTGTCACCCTGGTGTGGAACATCTTTTAGCGGAAAGGAGGAACAATGAATACAACGACAATCATACGACAGATAAAGGAATATATGGGAGCATACGGAAAGGCTTATACCTTATTATATCTAATAGGTGCGGTGACCATACTGACCTCGTGCGTGAAGGACGACCTCTATGACACGCCGCACCCCGACCGTGGGGCGGTGGTCGTAACCACGGACTGGAGCGGAAAGAGCACCGAGGCGGACATACCGCAGGCATACACACTGCGCATCGGCGGGAGGGAACAGAACGTGAGCGCGGCGACCAACGTGTTCGACGCGCTGCTCGCACCCGGTGGCTACGGCCTGACGGTGTACAACTCCCCGGAGGGGATTAGTATCGACGGAAACAAGGCAACGGTGAATCCGGTGGATCTGACGGGTGCAATAGAGCCGCACCCCGGCTACCTCTTCGCCTCGCACCAGGACATCAGCGTCGTGGCGGACGACACCCTGCACGTCACCGCCCCGATGAGACAATACGTGCGCAGGCTCGACATCGAACTGACCGCCACGGAAGGCGACTACAGCCGTGTACAGTCGGCTACGGCAACGCTCTCCGGCGTGGCTTCGGCAGCGGATATGGCAACAGGCGACCGGAGTGTAGCAGCACAAGTAACAAACGCTTTCAGGCAGGACGACAACAAGTTCACAATCTTTTTCCGACTGCTCGGCATCGTCCCGACGGAAACGCATACGCTGACGGTGGACATCACTTTCAACAACGGTGACACGCAGCGGGTAGTGAGCGACCTTACCGAGGCCATAAGGGACTTCAATAACGGCACCAAACCGGTTAAACTCACGGGTAATCTGCTTTTGCCCGTAGAGGCCGGGGTAACGGGCGCAACCATCACGGGCTGGAACGAGGTAGAAAGCGGCAATGGGGATGCTAACTGACGATAAATATTTTAATCAAAAAAACAAGATTATGACAATGAACATGAGGTTTTTCATTATTGCAGCAGCGGCAACGCTATTGGCTGCGTGTACACAAGAGAACGAGGTCCAGAACAATCCGGTGGAAGCACGAATCACGGCAGGCGTGAGCGGGCCGAAGACCCGTGCTGTGGACAACGGGTGGAACGCCGACCGAATCGGCGTGATGGTGGTGGATGCCCCTGGCACGACCACGACCATGGGCGGCAAGTACAAGAACGTGGGATACGCAACCACGAGTACCGGCACCAACGCGGACTTTACCCCGATGACGGCGGGTGGCGGCATCTTCTTCGAGGACGCTTTCATCGAGTTTACTTTTGCCGCCTACGCGCCTTACGCATCGGGCGCAAACGCCTCCACCCTGCCTGGTACAGACGGGAAGATTACGGTAAATACAAGCAACCAGCCCACGACCACGGAACAGGAGAAGGTGGACTACATCCATGCCACGGGAGCCAAGGCCGATAAAGACAGCCCGACCGTCAGCTTCACGGACAACACCGCCGCGGGCGGCAGCGACTGCTCCTTCAAGCACAAGATGGCCCGTCTTATCCTCAAGGTGCAGGTGTCGAACACCGACGGTTTCGACGACACTGCCGTGCTGGAATTCGCCGACTACAAGCTGGGCGGCCTGGTTCACGAGGGAACGTTCGATGTGAAGACCGGTACCGCCGCGACCGCGGGCGGCGTTGTGAGCGACTGGATGTTACGCCAGTGCACCGGTGCCCCGAAGACGGCCACGGACAAGTGCGTGGCAACCTTTGACGCCGCCACGGGCGTGATGACTTTCACCATGATCCTGCTCCCGCAGACACTCGCCAACGCTTTGGTGCTTGAGATATCTCCCGATGACGGGGAATACCAGAGCTACTCCAACAAGGACATGATCAAACCCGCGTTGGAGGCCGGTTATTCTTATACCTACACCATCACGGTGAAGAAGACGGGGCTGACCCTTAGCGGAAGCACCATCGAAAACTGGAACGACGGTGGTAGTCATGCGGGTGATGCAAAAATGTAGTGTGTCTGAAAGCCACTGCCGTGCATCAGGCGTAAGACGGAGGCACGCCATATATAATAAATGGTGCGGCAGCCCGCGTCGCAACGGGCAGTGGCACAAAACGAAATAAATAAAGACAATATGAAAATAATAAGGAACATAGCGAGAAGGCCGTGGCCGCGCATCGGCGACTGGTTGCCGGTTGTGATGCTCATCTGTGGGGTGCTCGCTTCCTGTAGCAGTGAGGATGAAAGCACCGCGCCCCTGCCCGACGGCAAGTACCCGCTGCAACTGACGGCGGAGGTGGCGCAGCCGCAGACCCGCGCCGGAGGTAAGGATGCGTGGACGGGCGGCGAGGAGATTAGAGTGTCACTGGAAGGCGTGTTTGGTAACAAAACATACGTGATGGACGCATCGGGCAATGCAAGCCCGAAGGATGCCGATAATGCCTTCTATTGGAAGAACACCGATGAAGCCCGCGTCAGTGCATGGACCCCGGACATAGAATCGGAAACGGATATTTCCGACCAAAGTGGCGGGTACGCCGCTTTCGATGTCCTGTACGCCAGTGCCATAGGGCGTTATGACCAAGCCATAAATCTCCGTTTCATCCACCGCATGGCGAAAATCGAAGTAATTCTCAAAGCTGGCGAAGGCATTACGGAAGAGGAGTTGGAGGGTGCGACCGTCACCATTTTCGGAGACCCGCTAACGCACTCAACCGCCGGCTTGGTATCACCGGGTGACCAATCGGACGGCGAGATAAAGCCCTATTACGATGCCGCAACGAAGAAATACGAGGCGTTAGTGCCGCCGCAGGATATGACGGGCAAGCCGCTCATCCGAATCAGCATAGGTAGCAATGACTTTACCTACACTCCCGAAACAGAAGCTGCCGGCAAATTTGGGTTTTTCGGTGGCAAGCGGTATGCCTACACCATTACCGTGAAAGCCAACGGCATTGATGTGCAGTCGGTGACCAGTGGCACGTGGGTTGCAAATGGCGAGGAGAACGTTACCTCCAAAAGGGTAAAGCAAAGATTCACGGCGGATGAACTTAAAATCGGTGACTACTTCTACTCTGACGGTACGTGGAGCGACGGCGGATTGCGCAAAATCTATGCTGACGGCAGCATGCATATAGACTATTATAAACCCGTCCCTTTACGTGGCAAGACAGTCGTCGGCATTGTTTTTCAGACGGACAAGAGCCGTATCGGTAAAAAGGAAAAGGAGAAGTTGGGCGGTGAAAACAAGGCGCATGGACTGGTTATGGCCGTTAAAAACGCAAACGCAGCAGAGAAAGTCATATGGAGCAACGAATCGAGGTACTTGGATTTTCTGAATGACTGCGTATCCAAATCCAATAATTATTCTGACATCAGCGGATACGGCAATTGTGAATCTATCCGTAGTTTAGAGGGTAACTTCGACAAGTATCCCGCATTACAGGCTGTTGATGGTTACAACACGACTTGCCCTGTCCCCACGACCACGACCGGTTGGTATCTTCCTTCCTCTGGCCAGTGGTGGGACATACTGCAGAATCTGGGCGGTTGTCCGGCTTTGGCGGATGGATATCAGCAAACCTCGTCAGACATCAATGAATTCTTCTGGTCGAACCAAGGAAATGTTCCCGACGCTTTGAATAAATGGATGTGGGGTATCGACGGTTGGGACAAATTCTCCTATTACCATCAGTTTTGGTCGTCTTCGAAGTTCAAGGGCAACACAATGCGGTATTGGGTAGCAAATTCTGATGATGGATGGATAAGCTGCCGATGGGGTAATGTTAATTTCCAGCTCTATGTTCGTCCCGTCCTTGCTTTCTAATCTGTTTAATCCATTAAAAATATGAAGATACAAAACATATACCACCTCTTGCAAGCCGCATTGCTCCTGCTGCTTGCCGCCTCCTGCACGCAAGAAGAGTTCCCTGCCGCACAAGACAAGGCGCGGCAACTCACCATCTCCGTTATCGACGGGGGATACAATACATCGGCTGTGGACGGTAAAATCACCCGTGCCGTGGAGAACGGCTACACCACCGAGTTCACCGAGGGCGATGCCTGCGGACTCTTCATGGTCCGCGGCTTATACTCGGATAAGAAGATGATTTATTCCAACGTGAAACTGACCGCAGAGAGGGATGCCGCCACGGGCAAGCTCACATGGAAGCCCGAGGCCGGTACGACACTTGAGGGAGGACTGTCGGATGAGGAATACTACCTCTACTACCCCTATAAAGCGGACTTGGACGACACGGTCATAAGTAAGTTGTTAGAGTACGCAATTATGAATCCCCAACTCCCTTTCTTCTATCCGCTTGTTAATCGCTGGCCGGTGGAGGTCGACCAAAGTTCGTATGCGGATTACACCGCTTCCGACCTGATGACAGCTTCTTGCACACCCACATTGGAAAATGGTAAACTTCGGCTCGATTTCGTCATGGCTCACGAATTACCCTTGGTCGTTATCGAGATGCCGAAGACCGTATATAAGTTTACCGATGCCCGGATTCCCGACTACACCGTGCCTTCTGCCGCCACGTTCACAAGTGCTGCCGAGCCGCTGCGCATGGCCGATGGTACATACCGCTACTTGGTGCCTCCGTCCATGCCTGCTATCTGGGGAAGTTATGACGATGGGGACAGGGAGTTTACCATCAACACGTCCGCACCACACCCTATCAAAGGGGAATACAAGAGATACAAGGTGGACGGCGCAGTGGAAACCATAAGGAACTACATTTTGCAGGTCGGTGATTTCTTCCTCGCCGACGGCAACCTGATGCCGAATTATGCCGAAGCAGACGAAGTACGGACAGTCAATGTGGTAGGCATAGTTTTCCAAACCGACCCGAAGCGTATCGGTCAGGCAGAAAAAAATAAGTTGGGCGGCAATGTCCACGGTCTTGTCATGGCTGTGAAGAATGCTACGACATTCCAATCGTGGGGACTATTTGGTACAGACGAGGATCTGGCGAAATGCGAGACGAAAGCCCGGAACTACAGCGACATCAGTGGTTACGGCAATTGCGAGCATATCCGCGCCAATCGCGGAAACTTCGACCGTTATCCCGCCTTCAAGGCCGCCGACGGCTACAACACGACCTGCCCGGTTCCCACGAATACTACCGGCTGGTATCTTCCTGCATCAGGTCAGTGGTGGGACATCCTGCAAAATTTGGGCGGTTGTACGGCTTTGGCAAAGCCGGATGAACAAGCCTCATCGCAAGACGATGATTTCGGTTGGTCAGGTCAAGGCGATGTTCCCGCTGCTTTAAACGCATGGATGGAGAAAATTGCCACAGACAGCAAGGATAATTTTAGAAGCGGTAGGTGGTTTTGGTCGTCTTCGGAGTACTCGGAATTCTTCGCACGGTACTGGTACGTGCAATCCAATGGTCGCGTGGGCTGTTACTGGGACCGTAAGGACGGCAGCAGCGTCGGTGTGCGTCCCGTCCTTGCTTTCTGAGGAACCGGTGTACTGACGACTGTTTCCAAAAGCTGTTAGGACAGTATTCGGATAAAGAAAGGAGGAAGTGTTGTATGCTCTTCTTTCTGTTGGGATAAGAAGAATAGAAAGATATTGTTGAGTTTTGTTGCAGGTCGAGCTTGCAAGGTCTGCCGTGGTGAGAATTTGCTTTTTTAAAGGATAAGAAGTGATACGTATGGAAAAGAAACGAATGCCATTGCAGCATAAAATCATTTTCGGATATATCATCTTAGTGGCGGTCATAGGCAGTATGATCGCCATTTTGATATATGAGCGGCGGCAGATGCGGGAAGTTGAAGGCGGCGCGTGGCACGGCTGTGGAGGATGTACGAGGACATATACACCACCCATCGCCACGTCACCGGGCTTGCCCTGCAAGGCGAGGCTGCGGCAGGATGGAGTGATGCAGAAAGAAGGTGACGGACAATAAGGAAAACAGGATATGGAAACGGGAATGACAGACAAGAGGCAAGGGAGGCATACTGAACATCTCCGCACGAAGATAGCCGCAGGATATATATTGATATTCCTGCTGGTGGGCGGTATCGTGCATTTATGGGTCGACGAGTGGCGGAAGCTGGAGACATTCGAGACGGAGAATCATCGGATAAACGCCCTGCGTATGGAGGTGCATGACGTGTATGTACGTGTGGTGGAACTCTCCCTGCTCGGCGAGACCGTACTGGAATGGGAGGTGGCGGACGTGGAGGAATACCGGGACAAGCGGCAGGCGGTGGACAGCCTGCTCTGCCGCTTCAAAAACATCTACCCTGCGGAGCGTATCGACAGCGTGCGGCGGCTGTTGGAAGACAAGGAGAAGCAACTGTGCGGCATCATGCGTGTGCTTGACGAGCAGGAGGACATCAATGAAAGGATTGCCGAGCGTGTGCCTGTCATCGCATGGAAGAGTACGCAGGAAGAGCCGAAGAAAACGAAGCGCAAGGGACTGTTCGGGATATTCGGCAAGAAGGAAAAGCCGGAACCGACCGCCACAACCACCATGCTCTACACACTCAACCGTGACATGATAACGCAGCAGAAGGCGCAGAGCCGCCGCCTTTCCGAGCACGCCGACAGCCTTGCCGCACGGAACGCGGAACTGAACCGCCAGCTGCAAACGCTGATCAGGCAGATGGACGGGAAAGTACAGGCAGACCTCTTGAAGAGGGAAGCGGAGATAACCTCCATGCGTGAGCGCTCGTTCATGCAGATAGGCGGTCTGACAGGATTTATACTCCTATTGCTGGTAATGTCATACATAATCATCCACCGCTACGCCAGACGGATAAGCCGCTACAGACGTGAAACGACCTCGCTGATAGCGCAACTGAGCGAATCGAATAGTATGAACGGGAAGCTGACCGCCACCCGACAGAAGACGATGTACACTATCACACATGAGCTGCGTACACCGCTGACCGCCATACACGGCTATGCGGAACTGATACGGAAAAGCGGTACGGCAGAAATCCAACGCCATGCGGGGAGCGTGCTGCAAGCCTCCAAGCGGATGATAGCCATGCTCAACTCCCTGTTGAGTTTCTTTCGGTTGGAAAACGGAAAAGAGAGAATGAACATTTCCCCGTTCCGCCTGCAAAGCATAACGGACGTACTTGAAGCAGAGTTCCGACCTATGGCAGAAAGCAAGGATTTGAAACTTATCGTGGAGAACAGTACCGATGTTATTCTTATGGGTGACAAAGAGCGCATCATGCTGTAATAGGATAATCTCCCATTATACTCATCGGAGGATTCTTCTTAGAGCCGACCATCACGCCACACGGCATTGTTTTATCGTGCAAAGGTACTATGGAGGTAGAATGCCAAGTACCACTTGCACTAACAATTCAGTGGACTTAACGACAGCTTTCCACGAATGTGCCATTAGTGGTATTTCATTAACTCCCTGTTTGTTTACTTGTCTTATCTCCCTTACCCTATAGTCTTTAACGCACATAAAACATATCCCGGTGGCGAAGTTTGACAGCTTCAAGCAAAGGGAAAAGAAAAAATGTTTAACATCAAAATCCTTTAGAATGGAGTACAACAATCAACTATCGGAGAACGACAAACGCTTTGCGGACGAGTTCTCAAACTATGTGAACGGAAAAATGGCTTCACCCCGAAAGGTAGGCAAGGCATTGGCGGATGACCACCGCTATTTGGTAAACGAAAAAGCCAAGCTTATGTTCTACTTTATGGAGCAGTTGGCGGAGAACTGGCACAAGGGAAGATATGACCAGCGTAACGAATGGGCGTGCCGTCTGGCAGCGGAAGCCATAGACCATTTGGCAGAGAACGACCTCTATCATTTGCCCGAAGAGTATTACGAAAACCATAAACAATAATGAGTATGCAAGCACTTCAAATCGCCATCCCAAGATGGAACATAGCAGAGTTGAACGGTTAAGAGCCGATAACCACCTTTTGGCAGGGTTTCTCCATTGCCGACAAGTTCGGGAACAATGCCATAGCCGACACATACAGGCGAGCCAAGTCCGAATGGAAAGACAACTACAAGTATTGGACGGAACTTTGCCTTGTCCTCAATCACAAGATATGGCAGTGGCACGAGAGAGACAATCAAAGAGCCATTCTCTATGACAAACTGTGGAGGGAAGCGGATGCAATGACCGCTGAATGGTCGGACGAGGAACAGGAATATTATTTTGAGATAACGGATTAAATCAACCAGAGGGGAGATTGGAGAGGTCTCCCCACAAAAACAAAGAGTATGACTACCCAAGAACAGATACGGAAAGTAACGGACATTGCCCAAGAAAAAGGCTGGAGCATAAACGTTGAAGACGAAAACAAGACAAGCATACAATTTGAGTTTCAACGCTACACCAAATACGGGCAGGATTTCAATTTCAATGCCGATATGCAGGATGAAGACATCGACACGCTTATTGCCGGTATGAAGCGATATTACGAGGACTTTGACCCGGATTGTGAAGCCTATTTATGGATTGGTGATGACGGACACGGCAGAAATGGCGCACCTTATCATATCAAGGATATTGTGTCGGATATGGAAGAAACCGAAGAACAGATATACGAGTTGCTGCAAGCACTTGAAGTTGAATTTATCTAATGGCTACAACTATGACTTTATCGGACAAATCATATTACAGAAGACTTTGCAGGAACATCCTTGCAGACCGCTTTAACTGGCGAAAATACTGCACACCGAACCTTTATTTTGGCAGGGAAATATGTGTTACACCGCTTCATTGTTCCTACGGACAAATCGGCTACACCATCAATTTCCCCTATACCAATGCACCGGAAGTGGAGTATGATTGGGAAATGAACAAACTTACGATTGATGATGAAAATTGGAATTTGGTATGTTAGACGAAATCAGACAAAACGTCAAAACAGTGTTGTCGGGAGAGGACGGGTTTTCAATATCTATGTTTTTCAACAACTTGTGCGGCAAAAACTTTTCTGGCGAGAAGTACCGGGATTATATCAGATACATAGCCTTCGGAGAAATGGGCTTCAAGCCCGGAGAAATCACACTCTACCGTAACGGAGTACAGGTATGGACGGGTAAAATAAATATTGAAAAATAGATACGGATATGGAAACGACAACTATTCATCCTGCGGAGAGCTATCTTCGCAACGAAACCAATCCTTCGTCTCTATATATGAGGATTGCAGGAAAACGCAGACGCTTGTTCATCAATCGGGACAGGGGTGTTATTGGCATTATCGCGCCCGGCAAAAGGACAAAAGGTTATGTTTTCACAGATTGGTCAAGCATCAAGCAGATATACTATCCCTCGCAAGAACAGGAGGCGAATACGGACAGGAAACTCATTCTGAAATATCAGAAACTTGCCCGGCTTGCCACACATACAAACGCCTGGCTTCGTGACATCGCAAATGCGGATTTGGATAAATCCCTTTACGAGAACCATATCACGACAGGAACACGCATCGACGGCAAATGTATCGGACTTGCCACCATTGAAAAATACTGTGGAACGACAGCAATGCGTCTCTTCCGTGAGGCACTGAAAAACAAAGAGAAATTTTCCACTTGCCGCTTTGATTTTAGCGGTTATGACGGAACGCTTTGGTGTGAGCCACGAGACAATGGCGATATGGCGGCAGGCTTCAGCAAGGAATACCGGAATTGTGGCAACGGCTACTACTATCTGCTTATCAACGACGAATACGTGATAGGCTATGATATTGATTGACCGCATTGTAAATGACAATACAACTGCAAATAAAACTAATATGATTTGCCAAAACGAGAAATATAGTCACCCCACACCTCCAATTTGACAATCAGCGGATGCGGCATAGTGATAGTCTTGCCATAGAAAATGGCAGCTACCACCTTGCCACCGCACCGTTCTATCTCCTCCGTGTAGTCGGTCATACTTTGCCCGGTAGTCAGTACATCGTCAACAATAATAACATCTTTCCCTTTTATATCTCCTGTGATTCGGTAATTCCGTTCAAGTATTCGATTCTCATAACCTTTGGCTTCATGCAAACTTTTACGTGGCTCGAACATATCAACATCGTATAATCCTGATGTCAGATCCGGACAATGGGTACAGACATACCAGTTCAAACGCTTGAATCGCTGGATATATTTGAACTCATCGCTACAAGGCATGAACATGATATGAAAATGGTGGTCATCCATTTGTAAGGCGTTCATGCAAGATTTGAAAAACTCAATGCCGTGTATTTTTCCCTCCTTAAACTCATAGACTGAATGGCAGAACGCCTGCTGATCATCGTTGAGAAACGGTTTGTACCGGGATGGATAATATTGCCCATATAATACTACTCTTGTACCGTGCAATTTGAATGGTTTGAGTGGTGGCTGTTCTTTGAATAAATCCGGATGTAAACAACAGAACATACGACAAGCATCCCGATGATCGGCTCTTACCGCCAAACGGCATAAACGGTCACGTTCATCCTCCTTCTCGGTCTTTTGCGCAGCTAAAAACGCCGTTTCTCCGGCTTTCCGCCGCCAATATCCAACGATATACCATAGGATACTGATAACACCGAGCAGGATTACAAATACCAGCCTTTCGTTCATCTTGACCGTGAATTATGTGCGGAATAGCCTTCGTGCTGTTTACAAAAAATCATACTTCCAACAGTTCACTCGTCTTTGCCCAATAATAGAAGGCTTCCGGTAGATTGCTTTTCAACTTGTTCAGTTTGTTGGTCAGCGAAGGTCGAATAACCAAATCCTTGAGATCAACCGGATTGTTTGAATAGCGTTCCACTTCTGTGACTCCCTTTTCAATCAGCGTGGCTAAATAAGCCGCCCGTGCCGCATCAATAATAGCATTGTCTATCAGATACCGTTGTTTGTACATGAATGACTTTACACGGATGATTCCGTCTTGTATCAAGTTGAAATCACCTTCTCCGGCTTTCCCCCGTGTGGAGATACAGAGTGCCGTCTGACGGATGTCGTTGAAGACCTGTCCTATATCCGTTCCCAAAGACCGGTACGAGAGTTCGACTACCGCAATCTTGCGGAAAGCCTCTGCGGTAATCTGCAATCCTGAAACATTTTCAAACAACCGACCCACGTCATAAAGTTGCTTGGCTATCTCCATCGAACAGGATCTGCCGTTCTTGTAATAAGGTATTCCGGTAGTGTTGGGAGCGAAAGCTGTCAGTTTATCCCCTAAAATATCTTCTGCGGACGGAACAGTCACCATTAATGGTTCTCCCTCCAGCCGTATGAACGGGCAATCAATGGCTATTTGCCGGGTTTGGAAATAATGAATGTCCTCGTACAATACGTCCAGCAGGATATAGGATTGGGCGTCCGTGTCGTTCCGGTAAGCTATCTGATAGAAAAACTTGGAATGGCTTTTAGGTATGTCCGCATCGTCCCTTTGCTTGCGCTCCACGAGTTCCAGATTGATAAAGCCAAAATCGGCAAACGATTTCAGATAGTCCTCTATATTGGTTCCGGGAGGACAGATGACATCAATGTCGATTGACAGACGATGGGCGGATTTCCCAAGGATGAGCATAAGTGCCGTGCCACCCTTGAAGACGAGAGGACACCCGGCTTTAACCAACATTTCAAGCAGGGACAAGGCACGGATTACTTTCTCTATGAGGTTCTTGTCATTGTAGTGCAGTTCGGATGCAACCTGTTCAATCCATTCTGTCGTAAAACACTCTTTCTTTATCATTGTATGTTCAAGTTTTCTAAAATTGACGATAATTCTTTCTTCACTTTACGCCTGTCGGCATACCTGAAAAGCCTGTTCCTGTTGATTGTGTACAGGTTAAAAGCGTTTTCTATGATACGGTCACTCTCACTGCCTTGCAGGTAGAAAAAGTCCGTATCTCTCAATATATCCACTAACAGTTTTTCCAACGTGGGCATAGGTACGCTGGATACTTCTTGCAAGGGAGCTTCCGAAACAAGGTTTTTCACGAAAATGACACGGCTGTCCATATCCACATATCGGTATATCATATTTTTGTCCGGTCGCAAGTAAACATCATGGTTCTTGTCTTTCAGGAAATTGAAAACGGTTTCTGCCGAATCCCTGTCCGTTTCCACGTAGATGATGCGGTTGGATGAAAGGTGATGTTGCAAAGGGGCTATGATGTCCCCTTGATAAACACAGAATTTCGCAAACGGAAAATCCGATTGCAACAAACCGTAAACCTCCTTCACTTTCTCTATCGGTTGGGGTGAAAAGACCTGCTTCATCACTTTGGCATACGTTCCCCGCCCGGTTCTGACCAGTACATTTTCATTCACGAGCTTGAACAGGTACCAGGACAAAGAAGACTTTTTGATGCCTGTCTTCTCTTGTAGATAAGCAAACAAATCTCCTAAACTAAAGTCATGATGAACTTCAGCATAGTCAAGTATGAATGTCGTCGTCTCGTTGCTCATGTGATTATTATTCCTTTCTTCGACTGCAAAGGTAACAAATTTTCGGCACTAATTCAGAATAGTGCCGATATTTTGCGACTAATTAAGGTGAAAAATCTCTCTTTTTTGTGTAAGTAGGACTTATCGGTGGGACTAAAGCAATTCAGCCGCAGAGAGGACGACTCTCTACGGCTGAACAGAACAAATAACAGATTTTATACTCAGCGGTGCATCCCGCCGCTGTATTCCACCTCCTCTTTTTGATATTGCTCCATTTCATTCAGCTTTTCATTGACGGATTGGAGATTGGAATCAAGCGAATTGTCGTGGTCGTATGGGAAACTATGGCTGACGGCAAGTCCGGCATTGGTCGCCGTGCCGACATCAAGGGTGTCGGCATCCCTGTTATACCCGATATGGAGAATATCTCCGTTTGGCATTTCAAGGACAGGAGTACGCTGCCTTGTCATCGCAGAGAACTGCTCGGCCGCCATGTCTTTGGCAACCTCTTTTATGTCACTGCTTGCCAGCCGGACACCATACCGTGTGATATGGTCGCGGATTTCCTGCTCCGAGTTTTTCAGCATCACCTCGTAAGTTCCTCCCACGCTGTTGTTATAGATCACGGCAAAATCCTTGTCTTCTATCAGCAGATCATCACCCTTGTTCTGGCGAGGAGAGACAAAGGTATATTGCTCGTTGATTCCATCGCCGTCATAATACTCCTTGGCAAGCCGGAGTAATCCCTCATAATCGCCTTTCTCCCGAAGCGCATCCAGCCGTGAGGTGTCATCGGTGGATTGCAGGTAGGCTACGGAAGAGTAGAACACTTTTCCTTCGGGTACGGACTGTTTGACCTCATTCCGCTGCCCGTTATCCTGCTGCACCTTGCTTTTCTGTTCCAATTCCTGCACTATCTTATCCACATTCTGCGTAACGAGCGAGGTAGCCCTTTTTACATCCAGAAGTGTGGTCTTGATAAACTGGGGCGATTCCTTCAAGTGGTCCAGCCAGGATTTCAGATAAGCGCAGCTCTCTTCTTTCAATGCCTTGCTCATGCCGTAACGCTGTGCCACCAATGCGCTGCCCAATTCTGCCACCAGTTCCTCACGGGCGTATTCGTCCGAACCGAAACCGGACGGTTTGATACGGTCGAGTTGCCCCTCGATGCCCGTACTGTGGGTCATCTCATGCCAAAGAGTACCATAATAGGATTCGCCGTCCTTGAACTGGGATTTTTCGGGAACCACAATCTCGTTCTTGGAAATGGAAAAGTATGCCTTGTCCTGGTGCATCGGCTTGATCGGGCAAATCCAGCGGTTATCTCGAATCATCACATCCATTGGCTCAAAAGACATCTTCTCGCTTTCATCCAACTTTACGGCATCCCCATTCGCCAGCTTGTTCCAAAGTTCCGGACGGGCTTCCTGAAGATTGGTTTGGGCTACATTGAATACCCGGAAGACCTGCATCTTCGGATATACATTGTACATCTTCTTCTCTTCGTCGGATAGTTTCTTAAAGTCGTCATACTTGATCTTCTCCTTGGTTTCCTTGTGGATGCAGGTAAAGGTAGTGAGCATCACGGGGAAGGATTTTTCGCCCTTGTTCACTGACACCCTCGGCAGTTCCACACCCTCCTTTGCCTGCTTTTCGGACGGTTTGTTCATCCGTTGCACGCAGTCAAAGGTACAGAAACGCGGTATCTTGTAGCCCTCGTTCTCGCAATGGAGAAGCAACATCAGCGCGTTCATCCCATTGTACTCACGTCCGGACAGATTCTTCGGCCACCCTAAGCTGCCTTCGGTAATCCATGGTTTCGTCCAGTCCTTGCTGATGGTCTCGATACGCTCGATCATCATTTCCGCAAAGAGGTCAAGAGCCTTGTCCTCCGCGGACGGGCCGTCATTGCTGTTTTTCCTGTAACCGGCCATGACTGTCAGTTGTTAGGGTTATACGGCTGTTTCACATATTCCGACATTTCCGATACTTTGCAGGCAATGTTCAGCTTGTCGTTATAGACGGACAGTTCCAGTTCACCTTTGGCCTCGATGCCGGTCTGCGGTTGCAGCCACTCCTCACGTTTACGGTCAAAGCCTAAGAAGCGTACCCACAGGTACTCGAAGCCGTCATTGACCTTTTCCGCGGAAAATGCGGAGAACTGCAAGAAATTCCTGCCTTTCTTGTCTGTCTTCTCCTCGATGTTCTTGCCTGTCTTTCCACGGAAGTGCATTTCGCCCTTGATGGAATCCTCGTTTGAAGCCACGGTAAGATTGACCGATGAAGCCGACAGATTGAAATAGAGGTTGTCTCCACGCTTCTTGAAAGTCAACACACCGGAAATTTCCACTCTCTTGCCTACGGTATAGTCAGCCTGATTGTACTCCTCTCCATCCTTAGCGACAGAGATTTCCACTGTTTTGTCGATACCGTTTCTTGCCGGAATCATGCAATTTACGGCAAATGCCGTGAAAGCCTTGTTCTCATTGTTGGTGCGCACTACAACCGCCTTGCTGATGGTTCCGCACACTGTTACGTTACACTTAATCATATTGCTTGTAGTTTTATTTTAACCAAGACCATTTGACCGGAATATCCTATTAAATGTGAACTACCTGCATATACGTTCCGTCTTTAATCGGGCGCACGGATTTTAATCCAGACTATCCCTGACGCAATGACAACCTGCACACCCACAATCACGAGTGTCACCACCAGACCGAACAGCCGGTAGCATACAAGGGTATGCAGTCCTGCAAGGAACAGTCCGACAAACAACAATCCTATTTCCATCATCACGCGTTTCATTATCTTCTGATTTGTTCGTTCTGGCTCTGCTGTTCCGACATTCCCTGCTCGAAGTTTTGTGAAGCCTGTTGTGAAAGGACAATGGCATTGACCATTCCTGCCACTCGCATACGCTTGCTTTCCTCCGAGAGTTCAGGATTATTCAAAGTGGCGGACATCCGACTCAACTCAACGGTACAGAGTTCCCGTGAGACTTGCACGGTACCGTTGTCTGCCTGCAATACGGCTTTGTTGTTCTCTCCGATGACAAGGGCACAGCTTTTCATGTGGGGCAACAATGAAGTCAGTTCCACCTTCCGGCTACCTGCCATTTCAGAAATGGCTTCTTTCTGTTCCTCTTCGTTCTTGTTGTCAATGACTACCGCCAGCATCATCAGCGAGGAAAAGGCTTTGACCACCATATCCATAATCGGGTCATTCGTTCCTGAAAGTCCGACACCGCTGTCTTCCGATGATAACAGTTTCTTCATCCACTCTTCAGGACTTTGTGATTTTGTTTCCTGGGGAGTGGCAGTAACCTCCGTTTTGTATTTAGCCAACAGGTCGTTGCCATTATGCAAGGCTTGCAACTTGATGTTTCCCTTTTGGGCGATGTCTGCCAGATAGATTGCGGGATCAATGTCTCGCTTTTGTCCGTCAGCGGTAATCTGTGCCACTCCGAAATGCAGGTGTTCGCCGGTAGCCCGTGTGCCGGTGTTGCCTGACATACCAAGTCTCTGTCCGGCTTGCACCTTATCACCCACCTTGACATCAACAGAGGACAGGTGCATATAAGTGTTCTGTATCTTGCTTCCGTCAGCCCTCTCGTATTCAATGGTTACGGACTTGCCTCCGGCAGTTTTGGCATTTTGGTTTACTGCCACCACTTTGCCGTTATTCTCGGTAGCCAACACCGCATCGCCCTTACAGCGGATGTCCATACCCTTGTGCATTTGCTGTTTGTCAGCATCCATGGGGTCGGTACGCATTCCAAACGGTGAAGTGACAAACAGGAACTCTTCGCGCTCGACCGGGAATGAATAGGCGTTTGTCGTAACCGCTTGTCCGGTTCCTGTTTCCTGTCCTTTTGCCTTCATTTCGGTCATGACCATCCGGTCATACTTCTGCAGCCCGTTTGCTTCAATGATTTTTTGCAGACTTTGGGCATAATTGCCGCCACTTGCATACCCGGCCTTGGCAAGTCCTTCCGTCCAACCCTTGTAATCGTCAGGAGACAGGTCAAAACATTCCGCGTACCGTTTGTTCTCTACAAGGAATTTGGAGTGATGCTCGTAAGAATCGCCCACGCTGTCGTAGCTGCAAAACTTCTCGTTGGGCTTGTCATCGGTGTAAATACCGTATTTGCCACCTTGCGCAATCCATCCCGGAGTGGCTTTGATACCAAAATGGTTGTTCTCGTTCAGAGACAGACGGCTTTGCCCGTTGCTGCTCTCCAGTATGCCCTGTGCCAAGGTCACGGAAGCCGGGATGCCGTATTTGCGCATCTGTTCCATCGCAAAAACGGCGTATTTTTCCGCATATTCTTTATTCTTGCTCATTGCTTTGTCTGTTTATCGGTGCATTCCTTTTGATACCTCTTCCTCTTCTTCAACTTCCTCTTTAGGCTGGTCGTGCTTGATTTCCTCGTCACGGCTGATTTTCGTTTCCACTTCCGACTCCTGTTTTTCGGAAGAGGTCTGTTCCTGTGCTTGGCTCTTGTTCAGCACGTCCGCGAAAAGCGTTGCCGCCAGATGTTGTTTGAAACTGTTCCTGTCCTCGGCGACCCACATCCGTTGCCATTGCTGTGGTGTGACGCTTCGGGGCTGCGGTTTCTGGTTGTCAATGGTGGGAGCGCAGAGTATCGCCCCGTTCTTTGTCTTGAACACGGCCACTCGTTGTATGCGGTTCAAGTCAATGCTTTCATCTGCCGTGTGGAACAGGTCCACTTTTAGATCCGGCTTGCTCTCGGCAAGGGCATAGTATTTTCTGGCCAATTCTCCACGCACCTTGTCTATATTATCCAATGACTGTTTCAGCGTGGTGAAGAAACGGTTCAGGTCATCCTTTTCGGGATAGACGCTGTAACCGGCTTTTCCTTCCGGCTTGATGAATAAAGCCCAGCGGTTTTTGTCATCCTGTACCATCTGTATCTTCTCAAACCAGGGTTTGTCAGCTTGCTTCACCGCAGGGTGCGCATCGATGGTGGAGAGTGTTTCCAATGCCCAGTTTTTCAGACGCGCCACCTCTATCTGCTTTTCGGCGAAGTAACGGTCATCGGGACGGTAGCCCAACGCACCGTCCGGATTATAGAAACGCACTTTTTCAATGCCGCTTTTCTCCAATGCGCTTTGTATGCGCTGTTTGCTCATTCCCTTGATTTCGTTGTTCACCTCCAAGGATGCACCGGCAGGGAGTATCACATCGGCACTCTTGCCTTGTTTGTCGATGACCAGGACAATGGTCTTGTTTTCCTTGTCGGGATGCTTCTTGATTTCTTCAGCCACGAAGAAATGCTTTGGCATTTGCTCCCGCATCTGTTCTGTCTGGCGGTAGTTACGATAGGTGGCATACTCGATTTTCTCGCCCCGTTCTGCCTTGCGTATCACTTCCAGCGCATTGTTCACATCGCTCTCGATGGCATCTATCAGACAAGGGTTCTCTTTCAGTTCACGGTTCCAATAATCCACCAGTTTGACACTCTCGTCCGACAACCGGGCCGGAAGTCCCATTTCCAGCATCTTGATACCCGAAGCGATTTCGGCAATCAGCCGTTCCTGCTTGACGGCATCCTCTGTTGGGGGAATCCCGTTTTTCATCACCATTCCCTCACGGGCAAGGCGTTGCTGGTGTCCGGTGGCTGCTATGATTTGCCGAAGGGTCTCCTGCGCGTAATCGGTGTAATGTGCGAAATCCTTTTGCCGTGGAATATATATCGCGTCTTTCTGGCTGTCATAATGCGCCACACCGCTGCCATCCGTGCGAACCGGTGCCAGATTTCTCGAAATAGATTGTACAAAGGCATTGAATTTCGGCCTGAGTTCACGCAATTCCTTTTCTCCGAATCCTTGCTCGACACTGTTGCCGTATTTTGCCAATGCGTCATCGTATGCTTTCCTGTCAACGTGGGGCAGCAAAGTCTGGTCGATATTGAACAATGTGCGTATCTCCCTGTTGTGTACGCCTTTGTATCGGTTCTTCTCTTCGGAAGAAAGTTTTTGGTAGTCATTCCTTGATATGACCTCGTTGGGATTGTTCCTGTTCACGTACTTGTTCCAATTATAGAACAGGAACGGTACTCCTTTTTCGTGTTCCTTGACGGATTCGCCTCTTGCCTTTGCTTCGCTATATAAGGTGAAGAGGTTGCTCTTGCATCCGTGCTTGTCTGAGTGCAGAGCCATGAACAGGGCGTTGAACGGACTGACCGCCACGCCTGCCGGATAAAACTTGGGATAGCCCTTGCCTGTGGCATTGAGCCAGTGGCCGCCCGCGCTGACCGCTCCGCTTAACGCTCCGGAGAGCAGTTCCACTTGTTTGTCGGCGGCATTTTTCTCAAACTGTGATTTCTCTTTCATATCTGTTGCTGTTTTATTGTATTCCTCTGGTACGCACAATCGTTTCCCTGTCGTTCTCTTCGTAATTCTGCGACATCAGTTGCTGGGTACGGTCGCTCTTGGCAAGGATGGCATTGGCAAGGGTATTAAGCGGCAATGCCCCGGCATTGTAAGCTGACACCACTTTTTCAGGCAACTGGATGGTGCAGGGTACATGGTCTATGGTTGCGATAAGGTTGTTCCCTTGCAGTATCGGACCGGAAATCCGTGGATTCAGCGGTTCGTCCGCATAGACCCGGTATCGGACGGAACGGTTTCCCGTATTCAAACCGTTATCCTCATTCCGTTCCCATCCTAATGCCTCGTGTCCTGCCTTGTTCAACAAATTGGCACCGCCCAGTCCGATCATCATCATTTTGAGAATAGGATTCTTAATGAATATACCGGCGACGATGCTGGCGATAGGCAGTACATTGTCTCCTAAATCCAATGATTTTGTCCTGCCCGTAAACATACCCACCAGAATATCCGGCAACATGGCAAGCACATAACCCAAATTTTTGCTTATGTCTCCCATGCCACTCAATCCCAAAGTTGAGAAAAAATTGCCCCAGCCGTTTTCGTTGGCATTGGCGGTTTGTTGTCCTGATTCAATGGCTGTATCTTCCCTTGATTCTTCTGCCGTTTCCGTTTCATTGGCTTGTTGGACGGATTGTGCGGTATGGGTGTTTCCCGATTGTCCCGGATTGTTTGCAAGCGCAGATTGACCTTTAACCTCTTCTTTCTTCTCCATATCCTGCAAATAAGTTTCCATGTATTCCGGAGCGATGACCATCGGAATATCCTTATATCGCTCATCTTTTATCTTTTGGCCGGCAATAAAATCAAACGGCATTTTCGCTTGGGCGTTATGGCTCATCCAGTCCCTGAAATCAAAACTCTGTACGGGAATCTTCTTGGTCAGCCGTTCATTGGTGGCGATGATATAAGGATTGTCATTGACTCGAATTTCATTGGCTTCTTTACGGAATCTGTCAAAGACATTCCTCTCACTTCCGAATACGCCCTTGCTGATGCAGTCTTCAACGGATGCAGTGTTTCCTGTTTTGTCCTTGGAGGAAGTCAGTGCTGAAAATGCCAGGTCAGCCCCGACAAATTTGGCGAAGCTCGCCCAGCTTCCCGCACCGCCGAGTGATATGGCATCGATGCTTGCACCGATGACTTTGCCTGTCCCTTTTTCCAGTTTGGACGGTTTGTAGGCTGCTTCCCCACGTCGCTCGATTTCTGCGGCAAGCGGTGACTGGTTCAATGTGTATGACAGCCCGAAAAGCGTGTTCTGTGCCGCCTTGCGCATGATGTATTCAGCGGAAGACTTGGGCATATTGTCTTTGACCATCTTGCCCGTCATCAACTCTCCGATACGGTATTCCGTATATGCGTAAGCGAGGTCGCCACCTAATTGTCCGGACAGTTCATCATATCTTTCCCTGCCGATTTCATCCACCACGGCGGAACGCCACTCGTTTGCCATTATCGTGAGGTCTGCCTGTATCTCCTTATTGTTTGCAATCTTATCCTTGCACATTTCAATGTAGTCCTCCGTGGTCTTGGAGTTCCATTCCCCGGTCACTTTCAGTGTCTGGTACGGATCCATCATCGGATTACCGGCTGCCGCCATAGAACCGAGGATGCCGGTTGCACTGGTGGAATATACTGCCATTTCCTCCGCTTGTCTTCGGTTGAGATAGTTCTGCGTGTCTCGCATGACAGGGGCAAGGTGACTATTGAAGTAGTCACCGAATACCTTTTCTATCTCCGCAAAGCGTGCTGTATGCTTGATTTCACCCATCTGCTAATAATTTAATTGGTTCAACAGTTGTTCCTTGGTTTGTTCTATGGCATTGTGGTATATCTCCATCTGCTTGGGGAAGAACTCTTCCAGCCATTCGTCCTTTTCTATCCGGTCCTGAATGAAACGGATGGCGGCCATCCGGTCGATTTCTACGGAATGTTCGCCTTCCTCCCGGTTATTGAACCATGCTTTCGTCCACCATCGGACTCCGGCACGGTCGGGATAGACGGACACCATTCTCGGAATATCGAAGCTCTGTACATCTATCTCCAGTTCCGACAAAGGGTCGATAATGCCACTACCGGCTACTGCCTCGGATTGAAGTTTTTTTTTACTTCCTCGCTCATGGTGGAGAGATAGACATTGTGCCTGAGAGCGAGATAATTCAGAAAATCCGCTATCAGGAGATTCTGTACCTTGCCCGCCAAAGGCAAGGCACGGCTGCCTATGCCCAAAGGGTTCGCCATGCTCGGCATCGACTCAAAGAAGTAGTTTTTGGCCGCTCCCACGGTGAACACATTACGCAGGGACTGTTCTGTATATTCGGGTACGATGTACTCGCCACGGAACAGATCTTCCATATAGACGGGAAGGAATCGGAGCATCAGTTCCTCGATTTCCTCCTTGTCACGGTCGTACCTGGTTTTGATCTCACCGTCAAACGAAGTGAACTCGTGTGCCGCACCGTGTCCCGATTTGCCGAGTGCCTGGATATTGCCGTAAAGCATGGTCAGGAACTCTATCGGATTCAGTTCCTCGCCGTCAAACGCCACTTCCATGTGAAGGTCGTTTCCACTGATGGCTACCGTCTGACCTGCTTTTACCTTTTGTCCGAAACGGATGAATATATTAGCAAGATGCGCATAGGTCACTTCGTATTTGCCATAGCGTATGACAATATATACACCATGCTCTTTGTCCGTACCGATACTTGACACGACACCGCTGCCCACTGCCGCCAAAGGACGGTGACTGGCATGGAAGTCTATGCCATGATTATAGGAAGTCTCTCCGGTGACGGCATCTTTCTGTTCCCCATAACCTTTTGACAAGGTTACTTCTTTATTCTTTTCTTCCTCAAAGGGCATACAATAGCCGCTTGGGGACTGTAGAATCATTTCTTCCGTGTATTTCATTTGTAGAATATTATTGTGTTATGACTGTCTTATCTTCTCATTCCTCCGCTATGGATCTGTTCCTCCTGTTCCTGCTGTGGACGGGCTTGACGCTGATTGTCGGTAACGGACGCTTCTTGCTGGCGTTGGGTGTTGTTGCCAATCATCATCATGGTCAAGAAGATACCGGCTATCTTGCCGAGCCAGCCTGTACGTCCGAACACGAGGAATGCCCCGGCAATCAATCCGACTATGCTTAATCCCGATACTTTGCCATGCGCGAGGTTGCTGAAGAAGTTGTCTAACATATTCCCGGCATTCCCGTTGGAAACACCGCTTAAAAAATTGGACGCTCCATCGAGCGTGGAAGAGAGCGAACTTGACGCCTGGCTCACGCTGTCAAAAGTCTGTTCGGCTTTGCCGGTAAGTTTGTTTACCGTTTCGGTAGCCGCTTTCGCCGTGCCGCTGATGGCGTTGGTGGTATCTTCTCCGATGACGGCATCGCTCACGATGCGCACCACGCTCTTGTCGGTGGTCAGTTTCTCCCAGCCGACATATCCGGCCGCGGCTCCTACGGTTGCCGTCTTCAATGCACTTCCTGCCCCTCGCAAGGTCTGTGATGGGTGCAATACGGCTCCACCAACGGCTTTGCCTGTCGCTCCTGCGGCTTTGCCGCCTGTCTTTAATAATGAACTCCAGAATCCCATATCTTTTAGTTTTTACATTCTCGTTATGTTAAAAAGCACTGGCCTTTCCACTTCGTTTCCACCGTTTCATGGCAGACCTGGCTATCTCTGCTTTGTTGGCTTTGGGTTGTTCCCGTTCCGTGATTTCTGCCCACACGTCACCCATCGAGGTGTATTTCACCGCCATGGTCAGCCGTCGCAGCTTTTTGTTCATCAGTTGCAGCTTGGGACGGATTCCGAAAACGATTTCCATCCGCTGTTTCTCCGTCATCTTGTTGTCTGACAGGCAGACCGTGCGTATGTCATTGACAATTTCCACGGAGTTGTATATCAGTTCCCGGTATATCTTGTTCCGGTTCGTGGAGAGTGCTACTGCTACGGCATTGGCTGGACTTTTCCTGAGTTGCCCGGTGAACTCGCCCATATTCTCTGTCAAATGCGTTATCTCGTGATAGAAGCCGTATATCTGTGCGGCGTAACTGATGACCGAACGGAATGAATCCAGATAATCATTGAACTCCCGTTGCAGGTCGGTGACGGCTTCTACCTCCTCTTTCGTCCAAATGTGGCCGGTGGTTTGCAGGAGCATGATTTTCTCTTGGTTCTTCAAGGTCTTCTTGGACTTTTCGGTATAGATGAGAACCATTCCGGCAAGGGTGGGGTCTATCTGCGCGTGGACTTTCACGCCTATGCACAGCAGTGTGATTATGATAAAGATTGCCCGTCTCATTTTCTCTTTCCTCCATCTTTTTATCTTACCGTTGCTGCCCTGCGCCACCTGTTCATTGCCATTCGTGCCACTTCACCATTGTTCCTGTCCAGCATACCTGCCGTCACGTTGTTCCACACGTCCGTCATCGTGTAAGTCCTGATGCTCAGGTAAAGCAGGTTGAGTTTCTTTTGGAATGCGGACAGTTGGTCGTTCAATGCCCATAGGGTCTGGCTCCGTTCCGCTCCCGTAAGCATATTCTCCTTGCCTCCCTTTGCCACGGCATCACGGAGTAGGGAGAATACCGTCACCAGTTCGGTTGCGGTCTCGATGTACAGGTTGTTCATGCTCATTGCGGCGACAATGCCCTGTGGATTGTCGTTGATGGCTTTTTTCAACTTGCATAGCGAGATAAAAATCCTCACACCGTCATTGTACAGGTGGGTACAGGCTTTCAGCGAGGATGCGAAACCGCTTGCCGTTTTAAGGTAGCTGTTGTATTTCTTCTCCCACTGGCGCATCTGCTCGAACTCTGCGGCAATGGTATTCTGTAAAAGGGCGGTTTTCTTCTGCCCGTCCATCTGGTCTTTTACTTTGCCGAGAATCAGTTCGTTGCCTTCTGCCAATGCCACATATTCCAACGGATTGGTCGTGACAATCTGCGCTTTCGCCGTGACAGACAAGATGATGCCGAATAGGAGCATCGTTATTTTAATGATTGGTGATCTCATAGATTCCTTTTCGTTGTTTGTTAAACTCTACACGCTCTCTGATAATATCCACGATATTGATTCGTTTGGGCAGACCTGTCAATTCCAGCTTGGGCGTGGTCCTGTCCATAGACAACACCGTGACAGTCTTTAGTCCGAAAATCTGCTGCAACAAGCTCTGCTGTTCGTGGAAGTCCACCACACGGTACAATTCGATGTAACCGATACTGCGTTGGAACACGCCATGCTCGGCAGTCAGCTGTTCGCTACCGATGTGATAGCGTATGCGTTTCAGGTATATAAGCCGGTAAATCAAAATGAGGGAAAGGAGAACGGCAAGGAGGGTGGCGATAGATGCAAGAGGGGCGTTCTCCATTCCTCCATAGACCAGTCCCACGGGACAAAGCAACAGCAAGGGCAGTTCGTCAATGAAGAACTGTGCCGTTTGCGGTCGTAGCGAAATCTCTCTGTATATCGGTTGTTGCATGACTCTTATCTGTGTATATTGGGTTGTCGGTGTTCTTCTTCCTTGTCGGTTGCACACCCCGTTGTACCGAGTGGTGCTCCCAATGGGATAATCGCGTCCTTGATGCTGTCAAGGTATTCCTCGCCTGTCTTGCCAAGCAGGGCATCGTTCCAGTCCTTGTAACAGGGCATCAAGGGAAATACTTTTATACGGTCGGAATTGATGTGCATGGATTCCGCTATGGCTTGGAACTTTTTCACGAACTCACGCCCGGCACTGTCGTTGTCGAAACACAAGTAGTGGTTTATATCCGGAGTGACGGAAAGCATACCGCGAATCTGCATATCGGTGGGAGTGCCGCCCGTGGAGACGAACACGCTTTTCTTGGAAAGGTCAGGGTTGTCCCGAAAGCCATTCCTGTGTATCTGGTAGAAAGCCATTGCGTCGTAGGCACTTTCAAACCACGCAACGCCGCCTGCCTTTTGCAAAGGCTCACCGCTGAAATTGGCTATCCATAAGCCCTCGCTGCTGTTGCTGCCCTCGGCTTTGCCCTTGTAACTTCCGCTACCGTCCATCTTGGGACGGCCTCGTTCCTCCAGTCCTGCAATCTTGTCCGGCTCTTTGGGAAGTACCAGTGGAAAGGCAAGGTTGGCATACGCCAAACCGTCTGAACGGTGTCTGGTAGCCAGAAAGAAATGGTCGGCAAAAGCCCGTTGTGTGAAGATGTCGATGCCACGGTTCTTGAAGTAGGGGTAAAAACGTTTGTGGGTCTCCCTGTCTTTCACGTCAAAACGGTGGATGTCGTAATCATCCAGCCTGAACGGAGTGTTCTCCCGTCTGGGTTGGATGATACGCAAAGGTCTGTCATTGATGGGCTGGTTCAACAGCCTGTTGCAGATAAGGTTGACCAACCTGTCGGGAGAGACTCCATTCCGGTGTTCCGCAAACTTCTCCGGGAATGCCTTGATAAAGGATATGATATTATAGAGCTTTTGCTGTGGTGGCTGGAAACAGCATTTGCCGTTCGGTGTGACGATGAACTTGTCACCCCGGATGCGTGTGCCGTTGCTGTCCGTGCGGATATAGGACGGATAACGCAAGCCGTCACGCTTGTTCAGGTGATAGCCTGCGTCCATCAGTATATCCTGAATGTCCAGCCGTTGCAGGAAGTCATCGTATGTCAGTTCTCCGTTTGCCATTTCCGTGTTCCTTTTATTCCTTAAAATCCTCTGCGCATCTCTGCCACCTCCTTGTTCATCTGCGCTTCAAAGTTCCTTGCTGCCACATCCATCGGTGAGTCCACTCCCGGCTTGAAATAAGGACGGGGTGCGGAACTGAAACGCTCTCCGTAAAATTCCGGACAGGGATGGTGCAGCCCGTGGGCGACATCCGACAGCACTACCGCACCTGCGGCAAGTGCGGCGAATATCTTCGTACCCAATCCGCTGCTCATTTCGGGACGGGTCTTCATATCCACTTCGTTGAATATCTTGGAAAAGAGCTTCATGCGGTGGTAGTCATCGACTGCCAGGAACTTGTCGTACTGTTTCTGGCTGATTTTATGGGTGATGGGTTCTCCGTTGATGATGGCGGTCATCTTGTATTTGCCCTCCGTTTCTGCCGGTTGTACGGCGATGGCTTCCACTTCCACCTCACGTCCGTGTTCTCCTTCCCGGTACCAGCCTTTGTTTTCGTTGATGTATGACAAGTCCCGTCCGTCAATCAAGGCTCCTTCTTGTGGCTCTCTGATGATATGTTCGTCTTCTTGCAGTACGGTCTGTTCGGTAGAGTGCGGTGCAAGGCTGTTATCGGATTCCAATGGCAGGAGCAAGTCCTGTTCCTGTCGGTTCCGCATAGCCAGATCCTGCTCCACTTCGGGATGCAGGGCAATGCTGATGCGCTCCTTGCTGTTCAGCGATTCCAATGTGACTTTATCGGAATAGTCATTTTGAATAACATTGTTCAGAATCTCCAGGCGTTTCTCAACCGGATGCTCTTCAATGGAATTGGAGGTCAGTGCGGATAATTCCGCATCTGTGATGTCATAGACCATATCGACATGGATTTGTTCCGATTGTATGGTCAGGGTCTTTTCTTCGTTGTCTATAATGATGCCATGTGAGGACAGGCATTCCTGCCACTTCTCATTAGAGAAATAGACAGGGGAGGTAATCAACTCCTTGTAAGGCTTTGCCGGTTTTTCGCTTCTTGGCTTGTTTACCATCGGAGTGATGACTGCCTGCAAATCCTGCAAGACATCCTGTCGGACTGGCTGTACCTGCTCTTGTGGTTGCCGATGCCCTTTGTAGTAGAATCCGTAACCGCCCGATTGCATTTCACCGGGTTTCATTCGTCCGTCCGGGCGTTCTGCCACCATAGGCGTACCTGCATAGAAAAGCCGGCCGCCGACCCTGCGCAAGTGATAGCCTTCCTGTTGTCTGGGAGTCCATCCGAGGAAAGGGGGCGGCATACCGTACCTGCCGACCCTGCCATACTCACCGATGCCGATACGGTAGCCGTGAAGTCCCATTGCCACACGACCGTTGGCATTGCGTGCGTGGACGAAGTTGCGGGGCATATCAAAATCCTCCTTTACGATGTACGTGAAGGTCTCGTAGGCTTTCTTGTTGGCATGGTTCGTCCCCCAGTCGGTCAGGGCCTGCATCTGCTGCCTGCTGATGGGGTATCGTAACAGTGGGGAATCGTGCCCCTGTACTACTAACTGGTAGCTGTCACCCACAGGTACGACATGGGCTTGCATACCGTTGCGCATCAAAAGAGCACGCATTTCGGGTTGCAAGTCCGGTCTCATCGGGTTTGTGTTGCTTCGTATTGCCATAGTCCGTGTTTATGCTTCACCGCTTTCCATGGCGGCTTCTAATTGTTCGCTCTTGTAGTGGACGAATTGCTCGGCTGCCGTATCGTCAATCGTGAGCGAGTGCGCCTTGCAGTATTCCACCAGTTCTTCCTGCCATTCGGCAGAAAAGTGGTTGACGTAATCCAGCCAGCCGTATTCTCCGCGCTCCATCTTCTCGATGAGCACTTCTTCGGGATAATAGGTGTTTTGTGCCATAATTACAGTGTTTGAAAGGTTTTACTTGTGAAGTCCTGCACCCATATTGCGTTGGGCACTCTTTTTCTGTTCGTTCCAGAGTTCTTCCGTGTATTGCTCTTCCGGGATATAGTCGAGATTGCCGTCATCGTCCATCATCCAGCAACCGTAACAGCCGAAGGTGTATTTGTCCCATTCTCTTTTGGTCTGCTCGCTCCATTTCTTGGCGTCTCCCTGGCAGAAGCGGATGCCGTCCTTCTCGTGCAGGCTGATGCCGACTGTTACAGGCTCGTCTTGCATCACAAAGGTAAGCGGTTCGCCCTGTTGCATCACCTTGATTTCGACATTGCTGAGTTTCAGTTCTTCCGCCATCACCTGGAGGTTCCGGGCGATGACCTGCGTGGGGACGGACATGACCTGATTGGTTTCGGTATCGATCTGTACGAAGGCTTTTGTCTTTCGCCCGTCAGCCGTTACCGTGTCGGCAAGAATGACTTTGCCGGAACGGAGCTGCTTCTGTTGTTCCTCGCTGTACTTCTCCAAGGAGGATTTCTTCAGCACCGGGTAGAACACGACATCGGCTTCTCCGTTCTCCTTGCGCACGAAAGCGAATCGGCTACGGTCGGTGACCGTGTTTCCGTTATCATCGTTTACCTTGATGGGAAGTACAGGCGAGTGCCTGCCGTGGCTGAGTTCTTCCAAGATGTGCATAGGAAGGTCTTCAATCATTTCCCGTGTAAGTCCGAACTGCGAGAGAGTTTCGTAAGGCAGTTCTTCAAATTCAAATCGTACATGTTTCATATTTTAATATGATATTTTGATTATACTTTGACAAAGGTATATACTATTGTTCATACTTCAATTTGTGTAGTTCTAAATAGCCTGATTATTTGTGTTTATTTATGCTTTAAGTATGATTATAATGCAGTATTCATACTCTGAACTTATTTAATGTTATATTTTGGAGGTAAATCAAGACATCTTTTGGCACGGTCGGAGAACTGTTCCTACATTTGCATCTATGAGTAATACACGAATCGTTATAGCCCTTCTTTTGTTATTATCCGGGAACCATGTGAAAGCGCAGTTCAACACGGTTTCCTTTCCGGGCAATCGCTATAAAGTCACTGTTGAAAATCCCACCCGGACGACAAACAAAGCAGAGGCGACACCCGAAAGCATCACCTCTGTAAATGAAAAGTCCGTACCCGACAAGGTTTCATTGTCAAGTACGGACACAAAAAAGAAAGAGCAGGTAGCTCGCTATCTCAGCGTATGCTATCCGCTCTCACATATCAAGATAAATTCGCCTTACGGTTATCGGAAAGACCCATTCACGGGGAAGAGGAAGTTTCACAATGGTATTGACCTCCATGCCCGAAGTTCCAAGGTATTTGCCATGATGCAGGGGAGAGTCTTTGCTGTTGGACAGGATAAGGTGTCCGGGAAATATGTTACTATCCAGCACGGTGGCTTTACCGTCAGTTATTGTCACTTGTCTCAAATCTCCGTATCACAGGGGCAGGACGTTCTGTCGGGTGATGTTGTCGGGATTACAGGCAATACCGGGCGCAGCACTGGGGAACATCTGCATATAACCTGTAAATATAATGGAAATAGTATAGACCCTTTTATCTTGATTAGTTATGTGAAACGAGTTAGAGAATAGTTATAGGGGTATTACGAGGTGACGATAGATTATTGTTTTAAATCTTGCAGCATCTTTATTATTTCAACAATAAGTGATAAATTGGAAAATTTACAAATATAATTTTATCGTCATTTTTCATGTTTTCAATTATATATTTTGCCACATCTGTATCCCCTAAAAGTATATTCGCTGCTGCTCTTACCATAGGTTCTGAGCTTTGGGTCATTTTTATCAACGGTTTCCTTTCTTCATCAGTCAAGTCTCGGAGTCTTTTAGTTGTTTGTAAGTAATTTATGAGGTGTATATCTGTTAACGATGTTTGCTTATCATTCTCAATTAGCCATTGAGCTAATTCTAAAGCAGTATTTAATGTAATTTTTCTTTTTGAGAGCATCTGTTTATTTTGTAATTCATCTGCGGCTTTAAGCATTTCCAAGAGGTCTAAATTGGCTTGAGTGTATACCCTAGAATCAATATCAACAAATTCTTTATATGAATCCAAAATTTTGTCATAAGGAATATTGTCAAATAATACATAGCCTAATTTTTCTAGAAATGAAAATATTGGTACCAGGAATGGTTTTTTGTTACCATCCTGGCTTACTTTTATATTTGAATTCTTGAAAAAATCATCAATATAAAACTTTCCATTGCCATCACTTTGGCAAGTCAGAAGGATGCAGATGTTCGCTATGTCTAATTTAAAGAATGCTTTGGGTTTGTTTAATCCAATGGGTTGATGTTCAATTAATGCCTTATGTAATTGAAGAATAGATTTGTTATCTTCTTTTGAAAAGATGCCATAGTCAAGTGGTGTTTTAATGTTCAATACTTTAATAACTTCCGCGTGCTTTTTAAAATTAGAAATTCTATTTTCTAAATCCGATATTATTCTATCTGTGTTTTTTGTTTTTAGAGTATGGCAATGACTTCCGAACTTTATTTGTCTAACTCTTAATAATGATAAAAAAATACTATATGCTTCTATGTATTGTTCTGTCGTTTTTGCAAGTATATCAATAGTTACATTATTTTCTTTCACATTCACGTTGTTCGATATCTTGAATGATAGCAAATTTTGAATCTCATAGGTGATAAAATCTTTCGAATATTTAAGAGTATATTCGTTGGCTATTATATTGTCTGTTACTACGGGTTCTTGCTGTATACCTGTAATCTCAGGAATACAAACAGTCATACGACTATTTCCTACGGGAATTTCTACACCTTCTTTTGTTTTCGCATACAAGAAAGACTTAAATCCATCAAATATATCCTTAGCAAAGTTTTCTTTCTTTCCTAACATAGTAAATCCCCATTGATATTCTGTCGCATCTTTTATATCCTCTATCTTAAATTCATCTTTGATAGCAAAACTCTTTTGTTTAATACAGTCAATAAGAAATTCAGCTAATTGTCTAGTTATAAAATCCTTATCGCTATCTAATATCTCAAAATGAAAATTTTTAGTCTTCTGATCATTCTTTAATTTAGATAATTCAGCTCTTATTTCTATTGGTGCCATCATTCTATAAAATATTGTGGAGGTGCCGTCTTCTTTTACTTCCACAACAAAAAACACAAATCCTTCACTACGGGCATTGTTAAGAAATACAGTCTCTATAGGAAAAGATTCTGTTTTCTTAAAGTCATTAACTTGAATACCTTTTACTTGTATCCTGATGCAACCAATAAAATTCCTTCGAACATCTTTCTTCTCTTTGTAAATATTCAAATAGCCGTCCCAATCTGGAGTTTTGTCATTTTCTTGAATTTGAGGAGAAATGAGGTTACATGTGTTGAAATATCTTTTGACAGCACCTGTGGCTAGTTCTTCAATGTCTTTTTTACTGAGCATTATCGTGATAACATTTATATTGTGGATGTTCAGAAATTACTTCTACTTTTATACACCTACGACCTTTAAGTCCAACTGCTCCATTCCTAACCAAATCTCTTGCAAGAAGTTCTGCATCTGTTTGGCTTACAGCAGTGATGACTAAAGTCTCTTGTTCATCAAAATCTGTAGTTATATCCAAAGTGTATTTATGTATTGAGTCTATCTGATTATTCTTCAATGCTCTATCAACCATTGAAGAAGACCAATTTATAACGGATGCAGGTGCTTTACGGGTGTCTTTTAGCATTTTTACTTTCACAGCTACATCTGTTCCGTCGGGATTCACTTTCCGAAACCGCTTGCATCCACACGAGCAACACCATATCGGAGGACGACGAGGTATATTATTTCCTCCCATAATGGCTTCCTTTCGATAGTTGAACATGAAATCTATTTCTGTCATATCTCCTGTGCCATACACTATATCAACGACTCTTTCACCGCATTCCGGGCATTTGGTCGGCTTGCGAGTTACGTTGATAATTCTTGGTCTTCTATCGTCTGGCATACTCATATCACATAAAGTATTTGCTTAAAAAATCTTCTTGGTATTCATTGAGTTCCTTGAATTGAGTATATCGATTGATACCGATTCCTTCGAGTGCATCTAATGACAACTCTTTTCCCTCATACATAGCAGATGTTGGAGTGAGTTTATAACAATCATTGTCAGCCCTAAAAGGAGTAACCCAGCATGAACTATCTTCGCGAGTACAGCTGGTGTCAACGACTTCAAGACGATAGCGAACTTGGTAATGTCCTTTACCGCTTAGATAGAGGTAGCATATATCTCCAATTTTCAAATTTTTGTTACGAGCTTTTTTCCAGTAGGCACATCCAAGTGTTTGAATGCTCTTTACATGGTCTATCATGTTCTCTTTTCCTTTTAATAGGAATATCCGTATTGATTCCATATATTAATCAATTAAGTCCTTCATAGATTGTTTAATTTATCCATAAGAGCATAATGTAAAATAGCCACATATTTACCTTTACGGTCAACAGGGATAGAGAGGATTTTCTCCTTCATAGCTTTTACCTCATTTAAGAATTTTTGTTCTTTAGAACCTTCTGAGACTTTAATGAGTTTGTATGTGTAGTATGAATATTGACGTGTGTGGTCTTCTATGATAGATTCGTTAAAATCTTCATTCACAAACAAAATTGGGCGTGGATAACCATCCCCATATTCATCTGCCATATTTCTATATTGATTCATATAGCTAATGTTTACATACTCCAGATTATGTAATGCTGTCAAATCCACAAATGGGATTAAAACTCCGAACAATGTTAGTCTCTTTAGGTTGTTACAATGAGATAGTTCTATCCAACGTAAACTTTGTGATAAAGACATAGATACTTCTTCAAGTAAGGGGTTGAAAGAAAAATCAAGTTCGACAATTCCATCCTGCCCACCGACAACTTTCTTCAACTTCTTATTCGTTGAAAGGTCTAAGTGTATGTCATTACCTCTAACTCCTTCCCACCGAAGATATTCTAGTTCAGTACATCCCGTTGTTATCAAATCTTTGATGAACAGATAACTGCAATCAATCTTTTTTAGATTCGGGAATTCAGAGAAATTCCATGTCGTAACCTCACTATTCATAGTAATATCACTGACATTGATTTCTTCAATGGCTTCAAGTTGCTCTTTCGATGCTGTATCAACATCTATTTGATACATTCGTTTAACTACATTCTTTATGTACTGGTTCATATTATTCATAATATTAATGGCTTATGCTGCAATCACTTGACTGATAAGTTTCACATAATCAATCAACGCTTTGGGACTATCGCGGAAGATGGTTGTAAACTTATTGAAGGGCGGTTGTTGCAATACAACGGTTGCAATATCCCCATTCTCGCATACATAGCGAATAAGCGTGCGCAGATATTCTTCCTGCATACGGGTCAGTTCTGCGCCATGAATCAATGCGCGATATTTCTCCAGCGCAACATTCTGTTCCACACCAATGATTGAACGGATAAAGGCGGCCACATTGTGCTGATATGGTTTTGTCCTGGTCTGTGCTTCAAACTCTTCCTTTGAGCCCAGCTCTTCCCAGAAAATCTGTTCCAGTCGACTGATGTCCTGTTCGGAAAGTGGTTCAAGGTGATAAATCTTCTGCAAGGCATCATCGTCTGACAGGTGTTCCTTGAGGTAATCTTCCACCCGGCGGCGATAGGTGCGGATAGGGGTTATGTTGACTCCGGAATTGTCCTCTACAAAAGTGTCTGTTACATTGATGGTAAATGTTTGTCCTGCCGCACCGCCATCTAAGTATTGAATAAGGTCACGGAGTTCCTTCCTGATGCGTTCAAGAGAACCCAGACTTTTCGATTCCCAGAAATGAGCGGACAATACCTCGTTCAGTACGTCCATCTTCGCCATTACCTGCGGAATGGAGGCTTTCTTTTCTTTGAGATAGGCGGCTATATCCATTATCTTCCTTTCGGATGAAGCGGAACTGACCGTGTCGTCTACCAATGCAAGTTGGGATTTCAATACCAGTGCATCAAATTTCAGTGCGGCCGTGTCGGTGGTCGCGTTCTTAAACAGTGGAGATATATTACCTTTCATGGCCATCACATCGCCAAGTGTCAGGCAGGTCATGGCTTCCGGACTGGTATATGTCTCTACTGCTCTCAGTTGCAGGCGCACATCTATCCGGTTTCTGTTCAGGTCGGCTATTTGCTTATGCAGGATGTCGGCAAGATTGTCGTGAAAAGCCTTAGAATCTTCATTGCTTTGATGTTCTCCGTCCTGCAAGGCGAATTTGATGTCCGTGCGCAAATTGAAGAGCAAACTTACGATGGACTGAGACTGTGTCGGCCGGGTTCCTTCTGGATTCATCTCGAAATATTCAAAATTGCGGTAGAAGTCGAATATCAGGAACTCTTTCTTGTCCCTGCCGTTGCCAAACAGGTTTTTGCACAGGCGTGTGCCTCTGCCTATCATTTGCCAAAACTTGATTTTGGAATGGATTGGCTTGAAGAATACAAGATTCACGATTTCCGGCACATCAATACCTGTATCGAGCATATCTACCGATACGGCAATTTGAGGTTGTTTTTCTTTATCTGCAAACTTATCAAGCAGGTCTGATGAATACTTTTCGTAATTGTCTATCACCCGACAGAAATCCGCTCCCAGGTCGGGATAAAGTGCGGCAAATCGCTCTGCTATAAATACGGCATGCTTGTGGTTATAGGCAAAAATAATGGTTTTACCTATCATCGTGTCATCTTTCACACTGATGCCTTCGTTCATCAGCCTGTTCAGTACATGGTCAACAGTATCTTGGTTGAAGATGTATTTGAAAATTTCTGTGGCGTTGATGGTGCGGCTATAGGGATCGTCCGGTTCCAATCCGGCTTTCATCTTCTCGTATTCGAAAATTTCTTCCAGTTGCTTCCGTTCTTCTAGGGTAAGTTGTTTGGGGTCAATGCCATCTGTGAGAATCTTGGAATTGTCTTTTATCGCTCTGAAAGGATTCAGATAGCCATCGGCAACTGCTTCATCGTATTCGTAGCTGTCTGTAGGTTCGCCTTGTTCCATGCCGAAAAGGTCGTATGTGGAACGATCGACTTCATCGCGTGGCGTTGCCGTCAAGCCTAAGAGGAGACCGTCGAAATAATCGAATATGGCTCCATACTTACCAAACACGCTGCGGTGCGCTTCATCGATGATAATCAGGTCGAACCTGCCCAATGAAAATGTCTTGGTGTCCTTGTCCAAATGGCCTATCATCGTTTGATAGGTGGAGAACAGGATACGCGCCGACATATCCACATCGCTGTCCCGCAAGGAACTGACCGTTATGTCCGGCAATAATTTTGTATAGTTCTTCTTTGCTTGATTTACCAGTTCAATTCGGTCGGCAAGGAACAGTACGTTCTTTACCCAGTTGTTCCGCACCAAAACATCTACGAGTGAGATACTGACACGCGTCTTTCCCGTCCCTGTAGCCATCACTAACAATGCTCGCCTGTGCTTCTTGTTGTAATGGTCGCAGACAGATGCAATAACCCGTTTCTGATAATTACGGTTGGTTATCTTGTCGGAAATAGTAAGGTCTGTAATGTCATTGCGCCCTCTTTGCGAAATCATGCGTTGCAGTTCATCGATGGTATGAAATCCCATTACTTTACGCGATGGATACCCTATGCCGTCTATTATATTGGTTTCAAAGCCATTGGTATAATAGATTACCGGTCTGGGGCAGGCATAGCGTGCAGCCAAGCAGTCAGCGTACAATTCCGCTTGATGACGCCCTTCTGCGGAATTCTTGCTTGTGCGTTTGGCTTCGATGACAGCCAACGGTATTCCGCTGGCATTGAATAATACATAATCGGCATAACCCACTCCGCTTTCATTGGGCATACCCTGTACTTCAACCTCGATGCAAGCCTGCCGGGCTATGGTTTCCCCTTTGCGCTCAGATATTTTCCAACCGGCTTCATGCAGTAGCAAATCGATATACAGCCGTCGTGTCTCCGCTTCCGACAGGTCGTTTACTACCGGCTGTGCTTCTACCGTTGCAGGCTGTGCATCGGAACTTTCTTCCATCGCTTGTGCAGCAGTGGTGGCTGCTTGTGTGGTGGTTGTGTTTACTTGGTCTGTTTGAGCAACAACGGCAAGAGGACTTGGCTGTGGCGTTTGCGGTATCAATTCTTTATCAAAATCAGGCAAACTGTCAATCACTTGCCACGCCAACAGGATAGAACCGATGATATAATAGAGATTAAGCACGGCAAAGAAAGACTCCCTGCGACCCACAAATCCGTCACCGGCGTGAGCTGCGGTATTGCCGATTTTGCGGACATAGTGAATACGCTTCATCAAGTCTTCGCTGTCTATGAAACCGGTGAAACGCTCATCGGTGGTTAGCGAAAGTAACGATGCCCGTTCGCCTATTTGCCACCCTTTCAGGCGGTAAACGGTCTTAACCATTGTCTCCAACGCAAGACGTGCATTCTGAGCGGAGATTATGGGATTCACTATCTGGAAGTCTTCCGCTGTCGAGCAGTACTTATAGACTGTGTTCAGTCCGCTTATATCTTTTATAATATCAAAGTTCTTCATAACCCTGTCATTTAATAAATTCCCAATAACCATCTTTGTCAGAACCTATGCGCCTGATGATTGTTCCATTCAACTTCTTGATATGTCGGGCAACGGTGGCGCGACCGATACCCAGTATCTGTGCATATTCATCGTAAGTGTATTCCGGATGTTCTTTTATTGCGGCGACAAGCCGTGAAGTGGTGTCATTGGCTTTTACAGTATCACTTGCAGTATCATTTACAGTATCATCAAGAGATTTTTGATACTGTATAATTCTACTTTCAAGGTTAGCAATATGTTGGGTTAACATTATATCTTGAACAATGGTACTGTCTTCATTTTCGCGACTATCTATTAAAGCTTGTATATATTCACCTTTAGCTTCCTTTGTTACAATCGAGGGTACAAGACCTAATTGACGTTGCACCATGTTCATCAGCAAACGGGTGGTGCGACCGTTGCCATCCACCCATGGATGAATGGTAACAAGTCTGAAGTGTGCTTCAAAACTCAAACGGTAACAAGCAGCGACATCGCCCTTATCTATTGCAAACAGTTCTTCATTCAGCCATTTGCAGAAATCCTCTGTTGCCTTAGACACTTTATTGTATGCCAAATAGCTCTTACCGCCTATACCTGCACTGACATTGCAAAGGCGAAATTCGCCTTTTGATGAGTCGAATGTTCCCCCTATGGTAGAATATTCAGTTCCGGTACGGCGCATGACCATTGCCGAGAGGTTGCACAAGAAATCTACAGTATAAGGTTTGGGGTTCTTGGCCCACTCAAATCCAAACATATAGGCATTCTTCAAATCGACATTCATCATTTGCTCAACGAGTGAACGCCCTTTTGCTGCAATGCCCTCGTCAAAAAGCAATTGGTTTTCTACCTCTGTGACCGTAGAGCCTTCGATAGCCGTGGAGTGGGTAATAAGTGAGTAGAGATAGAATTTTTCATAATCTACCTGCTGCTCGATACCGCATTCCGCATATCGCTTTAATATTGCTAATAGTTTAAAATCTATCTCTTTCATTGTACTTTAGTTTTAAGAGAAATAATACTGCATTCGCTCTGCCATTAACTGCTCTGCATCGGCTAATTGCTGGCGGATAAGTTCTTTCTGCTGCTCGATGGATTCGACTCTCTCTGCAAATTGTTTTTGCAAATCAATAGGGGGAACAGGTATAGGAAGATTACTTAATAATTTCTGATTGATATTTTGAATACCAATTCCGTTTGATTTTAAAATATGTGCTTTCTTAAATCCAGTATCAGTTAATAGGGCGACAAGATACTTATTTATAATATCAGTAGATTTCCTAAATCTAATACAGAACCCACTAAAAGTCACTTCCTCTTTATTAGGATAAACTTCAAGACATCTACCAACAAGATTCTTATTCCCATTAGATCTAACAAATACAATATCCTCATTTTTTAATAGATACTCTGATGAAATACTTTCCAGTTCTATTGATGGTATATTGTCAAATAAAGTTAGGCTTTTTAAATCTTGGAAATCTCCTACACCTATTATTTTAAATATTTTGCCTTTTTCTCCCTTATTATAGTTTAGGCCATTCTTAAAATCTCCAAGCTTCCCCATAGGTATAATATCCCATGATTTATCATTTATTGCAACACTTCCAAACATATCAAGAAAGATGGATTGAGCGAGCGCATCAAGGTCAGTAAGTTGCGCTTTATAACCGTCTATCATCTCTTGAATGGAATCCAATTCAGTGGCGATGGTTTGCTGAACACCTATTTCATAAATTGGAACAGGAAAAGAATTAAGATGCCCAAGTTTTATATAAGGCATTGCTGCACCTAGGATTTTATTTTTAACAAAAAGTTTCCAGCCAGCTCTAAAAACTAAATACAAATACTTTATATCAATATTTGAGTTTTCTTTTAAATGCAAAACATAAGTGCGTTGATACGCTTCAATCTTACCATTATAGTAAAAACATCTGCCAATGTCTCCATTGCCAGGAATGATTAAATTTTCACCATCAAAAGAGTAAGTTGTAGATTTTAGAGGATTTGTTCCACATGTAAAAAAAGGATATTCTCCATTGTCAGATGCATGATTGGCATCTTTTCTTCCCGTTCTTACAATACAGATATCTTCTAATCTACATATTATCTGTTTAGTCTTATCTACCTTCATACCCTCACGAATTTAGCAGTTTCTTAAACTCTGCAAAGGCTGAATCAATAGCCTTTTGTCTTTCTTCCATGCGGGCGATAATCACCTCCGGGGCGTCATACTGAACCGCTTCACGCTCCACTTCGTGATAACGCTTATAGCTGAGGTCGTAACCATTAGCACGAATTTCGTCGGCAGTTACAAAGAACGATTGTTCCTTGCGGCTGCGGTCGGCTTCCGCTTCGAGATTATGGAAGCGGGAGATAATGTCAGGAATATCGTTTTGTTCCGGAGTAGGAGTGCGTTGTGTCGTTAGAGAATAGCCGTCGGCGCGCATATTGTAAAACCAAACCCTGTCCGTTCCACCCGTTCCGGTTTTCGTAAAGATGATAATGGCTGTAGAAACTCCACTATAAGGCTGGAATACGCCTGATGGCATGGTGATAACAGCTTGAAGACAGTGATTATCCACCAATGCGGAACGTATGGTTTTATAGGCTTGTGCATCGCCTGTAAGCACCGTGTCGGGAACGACAGAAGCACACCGGCCACCCGTCTGCAACATCCGCATCATCAGGGCAAGGAACAGCAGTTCAGTCTTTTTCGTCTTGACGGCAGCTTTCAATGTGTGCGCAATATCATCGGCATCAAGACTGCCTGCAAATGGCGGGTTTGCGAGGCAAAGCGTGTATTTGTTCGTGTCGTTGTTCTCGTCCGACAACGAGTTGCGATAGTGCAGTTGTGGCTCATCCACATCATGGAGCATCATGTTCATGCAGCCGATGCGCATCATCGAGGCATCGGAATCCGAACCGTGGAAGATCTCACTCCGGTATCTGTCTCGGTTGTCAATGTTCAGCAGTTCATCGCCCTGATGTTCCGCAATATATTTTGCCGCCTCCATAATGAACCCTGCCGAACCCATGGCAGGGTCACAAATGATGTCATCGAGCGTGGGACGCATCAGTTCCACCATCATGCGGATAATGTGACGAGGGGTGCGGAATTGTCCGTTGGTTCCCGATGCCGCCATCTTGCCAAGCATATATTCGTATATGTCTCCCATCATGTCCGCACCGTCGGATGCCAACTCTTCTATACCCTCGACTACACGTGACAACAACCGTGCATTGGTTATCTGAAAGACAGTATCCTCCATTGCCTGGCTATATGCCGAGCCTTCGCCCCCGATATGCCGCAGGAAGATAAACGCATCGTTACGGACACGGTTTAGCATCTTTGCAGATTCCATATCCTTGAAGTTGTGCCAGCGCATCTCGCTGTATGGCACCTCTTGGTCTGTATTCGGGTTGTGCCACATTCCTTCCGGGAAAGTGGGGTCAAGCAATTTATCGCCTGTCAGGTTGGCAATGGATTCCTTTTCCAGCTGCTTCTCATCAAGCATCTTCATAAAGAGCAAATAGGTGATCTGCTCAAAGATTGCCGAAGGCTGTGTGAAGCCATTGTTCCAAAATGTCTGCCATATATTATCGACTTGTTGTTTCTTTTCTCCTGTTATCATATGCTTACTGTACAATTTCTATTTCTGTTACTATATAAGGCAATTCAGCCATATCCATACCTTCGTTCTGAATGATATTCTTTAGAATCGCTTTCTTCCTGAGCATAGGGCTGTATTTAGAATCTAATTTGCAATATGGACCACATGTCAACTTTCCGCTTCTGTGGTACATAATATTACATTCCGTCCCTATCAAAGAATCTATAGAAGGAAACTCCACAACCTTTCCTTCCACAACCTTAATATCTTTTTTCTTTCCAATGTCTGTTATAGTTGTGCTAGGTGCCGGTAATGGAATAATTTTTATCTTGGATTTGTTTGTCTTAATGTCCGGATTAGAGTTGATATACTCGCCAAGCCATTTAATCACATGGCATAGTTGAAGGACATATCCAAAGAAAATTTCTTTCTTATCTTCCTCAATTATGTATGGATCATCTTCATTTGTATGTGAGTCTGAACTAGAATAATTCAAGATGTTTTTGACAAACATTGCTATTTCTTGATTGAAAATACAATCATCAGGCTCCCCAAATCTTACTTTGTTTTTGATAGTTCTTCCATCATAAACATTAGTCTCCAGACCTGCCATGAATCTACTGGCATCTAGCGACACAATATGACCATTAGTGTCAAAGAAATCGTCAGGAAGAAGACCAAATTTATTTGCACCACGAAATAGATATTCTATTACCTTGCGGAGTGGGTTACCCTCATATACAAAGTTCAAATTTTCTTCCGGATAGTAAAGTGCGGAAAGCATCTTCAACATATAAGTGCGTGCTTTTATATAACCAAATACACGTCCCTCGCCAAGATATTTGAATACATCAGAATGTCTGAACAATACCGTATTGATACCTGTGGATGAAGCTACTCGTCTAATATTATCAAAAAGTATTTCTTCTTGTGCGACCTTTTTGCCATCAATTTCCTCATCTTTGGCCTTGATATATTTCATAGGTCCCCACAATGAATCAAAGTTTTGTCTTTCTTCGGTGTAAATCAATTCCAATACTATGCTGAAATCATCCATTGTTCCAGCAGAAAGAACATACCAAGGTATGAATTTATGCTTTTCTCCGAAAATTCTTGATAAGCGAACAGAGACATGTCCCAAGAATAGCTTTGATGCTACTGTATCTGCTTTTTTAATTTTACATTGAGCGTCCAAGATGATGGCAGAGTATTCTTTGAAATTGATGCGCAGTTTTTCCTCCGCTTCTTCCCAATTTGTTGCCACATCAAGCTCTATGTCTTTTGACTCAGCAATAATTTGATAACCTTGTATAATGCTAAGGTCATCTTCTACCCAAAGTACTTTATAAAATGTTTCTTCTCTCATAATTCAAAAGATGAATCTATGTTAGTATCGTGAAAAATAAGTTTATAAGTAATAGTAAACTCATTTTCAGGCTCTGAAATAATCTCTAAGTTATCACCAAACTCTTCCATGAGTTTTTTGATTTCGTATCCTCCAATACCAAAATGAGTATTAGAATTGCCAGAAGTCTGACCATAAACAGTTATGTCGCTGCAACTCATTTGAGGAACTAATGGCTCACCGTTATTTGATATTGAAACGATGTAGTCCGATCCTTCGGAGCCAATCTCAATTTTTATGATGTTATCGGCATCCTCTCTATTTACAAATCCGTGAGCACACGCATTGCTAACGATATTATTGAATATAGTGGTAAGAGCTTCCTTGGAAAACTTAACATATTCAATAGGATCGCCTTTTCTCAGAACATAATTACCGGTAAGTTTACCATTTAGATTACTATCAATATCTATCTCTGGAATATCCTCTATACAGCGATGATCTGCTGAACTGTACTCATATCGAAATAGAGGACTTTTATTTCCGTGAATGTAATTCTCAATGAATTCAGTCAAAGCTATATCTTCTTTTGGCAAGCCATAACCTGTGTCAAACTTGTTAAACTGTGTAGAAAGTTTTGACATCGAAGTTTCCAAATTCTCAAAAATTTCTTTAACTGAGACTTTGTGAATACGACCGACTATGGCATTCTCGTCAATGATACCATTGTTGTCTTTTCTTACCTGTTCTAACAATCTCCACCAGTTCTTGAAATTTGATAATGTCTGACCTATAGCATGTTTTTTCATATGAATATCCTTACGGAAATCTTCATATATCTTTTGAAGTGTAATGTCGGCTTCTTGAATACCAGCATGCGCTTCATTGTAACATACTTTTTCCTGCTCCTCCAATGACGGAACTTTGATAAGTATGTCGCATAAATCTCTGAAAGAAATTCGACTTATGACACTTCCGGTTGATAGCTTAACAATTTGTTCCTTAGAATAATCGCACAATAAAGAGCGCAATAGATAATCCTCTGTTATGATGTTTGACACAATCTTAACAGGGAAAATCTCACTTCTCAAAGAAACAGAGTTAGTTTGAGTGGCATTTTTCAATCTTGCAACCTTAACTTTCCCCCCTATAAATCCAATCAAAAGACAGTTCTGGTCTATGACACTATTGGTTTCTTTAACTCTGGCAAGAGTATTATCGGCAGATAATATGCAATTAAGATAATCGTCAAATAATTCCCTGTTACCAACGAGTGGTCTAACGGCTTTAACAGTTAGCCTTGTTGCAGGAACTCGTTCTATTAGCTCACCTAATTTGACCAACTTTTCTCCGGCAGCAAGTATTGGGGCATTGATTGTAGGCAAATATCTATTTGGGGAGAAGGATAGCGAGCCTGTCAAGTCAGGATACTTTCCGCACCAAACTAATTTCTCATCACGCTCTTTCAACGATTCTATGATGCTTTCGGTTTTGAGTGTGTATCTTTTACGACCTACGACATTTGTCCTTGATACAAATGTTGAACTGCTAAAATCTGCAAGGATTACATTTCCTAATCCATCTTTTTTGATATGAATAAGGCAAGTTTTTACTCCAGTGTATGGTTGGAAGGTCTCTGAAGGTAAAGCCAAAACAGCGATACTAACATTTAAATCTGCTGCTGTTTTCCTAAAATCAAAGCCGTAATTTCCACTAAGAGTAGTACAAACATCAAAAGGTACAATAGCGTAAAGTTCCCCATCTTTTTTGAGATTTGTCTCTAAGAGATGAATTAAACTACTTATAGTTTCTCGTCTTTGACCGAAAGGAGGACATGTAAATATATAATCGTACTCCTTGGTAGTCATAACAATTGGGAAGGCAACACACTCGATGTTACATTCTACTCCTACTGCGGAATTAAGAATCTCTGATATAGCCCAGTTGATAATGCCTTGCTCATAGCCGTCACACTTGCAGCCAATCAGTTTATGAGAAAATTCCCCAGTACCATTATAAGGTAAATATACCTCACTATTAGGCTCGCATTCTGCTATTTTCAGACACAGGTCAACTAATCCTGATGGCGTAATTTGAGTTGCGCCATTACGCAAGAAATTCTCTGAATCTTGGTCAAAACAAGAAAGAATGACATTTCTGTATTCGTTCTTTAAAATGTCTATTTGCTCAGAAGGTAATTCTTCTTTTAAATCGATGATGTATTTATCCAATTCTTTTACGACCGAAGACTTGGCATTAGGATTAGTGGCATAAAGGCTTGCGCCCAATATCATTGAAGGATTATTGGTAAAACCTTTACTCCAAATACTATTAGAGAATTTGTTCACTATGTTTTGAGCTTCAACGGAAAGTCTTGCGAACTGTGTCATTGTTTTGAAATTTTAGAGTTAAACTTTAATACTGATTTCATTTGACACTGCAAAGGTCGTTGTTGTCTATGCAAAGGTTCTGCATAGAAAAATATTTTTTCATACATTCTGCAATTTTCTTGCTAAAAGCCTCGCGAAACCATGTAGGTGAAAGGACTTCCACATCTGGTCCGAAAGAGAAAATCTGTTGCTCCAATTCTAATGTGTGATATAACTGTAGTGAAATTATACAATCCTCTTCGCTTATAATTTCCTGTGATTTATGTATAGGCTTTGAGGTTACATATTTGAAACGTTTTGGAGAAAACTTTAATTGAAAAACTTCCAAGTTTGATTCTCCCTCATATGGAACAGTTACACCAACTACATTGTCGAAATATGTATTGAAATCAATCTTTTCATTTTTTCGGAATGCACAATTATTATTTACCATACTTTGAATACGGTCAAAGGCAAGACTCTTAATCCTGTCTTCTTTTTCGTCAAGCCCGAACAGATACCATCTTCCATTATATTGTTTAACAAAATATGGATGTAATGTATGTTGGTGATGGTTTCCGTTGGCTGAAATATATTCAATATCTAACGGCTGATGGTTGATGGTCGCATCAATAATGTCAGAGAGATATTCAATCCCTTTTAACTGATCATTCTGCCCAAAAGAAACAAGATTTTCTGCATTACCTTTGACTCCAAATCTAATTTCGAGGTTGGAGATAACCTCTTCCAACCATCCGTTCGAAGGTAAACCTCTGTATTTACCTAACATTTCTATTGTTGAACGGAGGTTCTGCACTTCTGCTACTGATAGTTCGTTTTTGTAGATAGAAAAATTCGGTTCAGAATAACGATAGTAACACTTCTTACCATCATGCGGTATGGCTTCAAGATATATGCCGTCCGGGAGCATCTTGCGAATGGCATTTAAATCTCCTCGCAATTGCCGCTCCATAATCATGGACTTGCTTCCGTTTGCATCATATAATTTATCGTTGACCTTTTCCAATAGGTCTTCAATAGTGTATTTATGACGAAAGTCGCTAAAGCATCGGTCTAAGACCATGAACCTATATTCGGCATTCTTGTTTTTGGGCATAATGTCTTTATGTTACATCGTTAGATTGGTTGGAACTTTAATATACATAGCATCCTCTTTTGTTGAATGAAGTAAATCTTTCACATCAACATCAAGAACACCGGCAATCTGCAACAGTGTTTCCAATCCCGGTTGCGAAGTGTTCGTACACCATTTAGACACTGTTGCCGGATCCTTGCCCAATTGTTCTGCCAGCCATTTGTTGGTTCGCTTCTTTTCAACAAGAACAACTTTGATTCGATTTATATCTTTCGTCTCTTCCATTTTGGTTTATTATTTCTCCATACATTGCAAAAGTACTAAATTAAATTCAATCAGCCATTATATAAGTAAGACTATTTGCTATAAAAATTGCGGATTACTTCAATTTTTATCACAAAAGAGTTCTGCTAACTCAACTAAAAGGATTACCTTTGTACAATAACTTGAAAGATTAGATATTATGGAATCCGAAAAGATATTGAACTATATTACGCCACAGATTGTAAAATATCAAAATATTGATGACCTGTTAGAGAATAATAGGCAGCGCACATTTTTTGATGTGACAGAGAATTTGTCTGTTGACAAACTGCTTGAAGAAAGCTTCGTTTGTGTTGTGGGAGAACCAGGCATAGGTAAAAGTAGACTCGTTGAAGAAATAAAGAAACGTGTTTCTGAAAATTTGTACCATTGTACCGCATCTGAGTTGAAGCACAAGGTTCTTTCAACGGAAACAGACTATTGCATTATAGACGCTTTGGATGAAGTTGATGGAAACTCATTCTATGATATACTACAAACGATAAAGCAATATAAAGAAGCGTATCGTGATGTTAAGATAATATTCACTTGTAGAAAGCATTATGTGGCATCTTATGCAAAGCATTTTTCCAATTGTAGGAATTTGCGATTTGTAGAAATATGTAGGTTGAATGAGGGAGAGGTAATGAATGTGGTTAAAAGCAAGTGCTCTGAGACAACAATAGAGCACATAAGTAAAAGCCCGAAATTAAGAACACTTATAACTATCCCAAGATATTTGACCTTTTTATTGGAATGGAACAAAAAAGAAGGTAGTGGTGTGAATATCGGAGAGCTTTTTGAGTACATAATTGCTCGTTCAATACAGGCAGCAGTAAAAGCTCGGAAAGACATTGAATATAATGAAAATAATAAGATATTGGTGCAGAGAACATTGGAGAAAGTGGCTTTCGTTATGGAGATAAGTCGAAGAGACCAAATCTCAAAAGATGACCTATATACGATTTTAGATGGTATAAAAGGCAATATGACGCAGATGCTCATTGCCAATTTTGATTTACTGTTCTTTGAGAGTCGAATATTGAAAGATACAAATGATATGCTATGTTTTGAAAATACTGAGTTACAAGAATATCTTGCAGCAAAGGAGTTGTGTAGACAGGACAATATAGAGAGTGTACTTTATGATGTTGCTGTACAGAAAGATTTGAAACATATCTATCCCAACTGGTATGATGTTATTCCTCATATCTCATATTCAAATGATAGAATCCAGACTTTTATTAATGTGTTTAGACTTATTGTATCATACGAATCAAATCTTGATAATGAATCATTTGAAAATCTATTGAAATACGTTGATTCATCTGTACTTTCACTTCAGCAGAAAGAAGATTTATTTTCAATAATTTTTGAACACTACCAACGAATACCTGTATATATTATGTGGAGAGGTTCGATTTCTGAATTATTGCATGAGTGTTATACGGTAAATTGTGATGCTCAGATGTTATTGCCATTCGACTACCTCAATAAGATTCAATTATCCAATATTTATGTCGTTCTTGATACGCTTGTTGAAAACAGCAATTTAAGCAAATGCGTTTCGGATCATTGGATTAATGCAGCAAATGGTCTGATGGCAACCAACGATGAGGAAAAGCAGTTGGCGGCTTTAGACTTGTATAATGCACTTAAATGTAAAGACGAACTTATACAATTATCAAAATCATATAGCGGATTTACCCAAGAATTAAAAGAAAAGTATTGTGAAGTAACAGGTTACAGCAAAATGACCGAAATAGATGTCGTTGATTGTTGGTTGAATGATTGTTATGTAGGTAATCCATACGCAATAAATGCAGTTTTATGTATAGAAGATTTATCTACAATAGTTTATGCCTATAATAACATCATAGAAAATGGTAAGCTGTATGAATTTTTTAATAAAAAGGGTACACTAGTCGTTTGTTATGAATTGTATTTAAATAGACAATTTGATATTGTTTGGAAAGGAGACACAGATAGCAAACAACTCATTACAAGAATAATTGCAGGTCTTATATCCAATCATACTTACATTACCTATAGTGATATGTATGAAATCATTAGGCGAATATTGCTTGAAAAAAAGACAGGAGCCTTGTTTATTTCAAGTTTTGATAGAACATGGGATTTAGAAGATTTATTTCGACGTTTCGATGCAGAATTTGTTGATTTAGAACTTATATCGTCAATGGATATTTTGTTGAGCGAAAAGGAGATAGAAACTTGGTATATAGATAATATTCTCACCACACTCATTAACAAAATTAGAAACGATGCAGATAAAAGGACTTCCATAGCTAAGTACATAGCACGTTATGCAGACACATTTGAGCATTGGGATAAGGAATCACAAAAATTAGAAGATGGAAAAGTAAATTCACAAAATCAACAACTTATTGAGGCTTATCGAAATATCTTAGACCCGAATGTGTCAAAGTACTATAAATATGAGGCTGCGTATGAGTTGTCAAAAAATATTGAATTTGTTCAAAAACAAGATTGTAATCCTCTGATAGATATTGTTAAAGTTTTTTTTGAGGAACTTGATTTAGACAAAATGACATTAGAAAGGGAAACACAAAATTCCTTTACTCTTTCTATGTCTTTACCCAAAATTCCTGTTTTTGTAAAGTTTTTATATTATTTAGGTGCTAAAGATTTACTGAGCTCTTATAGAATAATTTTGGCTAAAACATTGCCAAATGTTTGCTTCACGAGAAATTATGATGTCAAAGATGTGAAGAATATATACAAGTCCGTTATTGGTAGTATTAGCGATGAGGAGAAGAAACAACTTGTAGAATGGTGGAAGTCAAGGGAAGATGATTTTATGAATGTAAGTTCGGATGATATATGTGCCTGTATCACTGATTATGGGATTGAGGCATTGTCATATAAGTTGGAAGAGTATATAGAACAATATAAAGTTAATCAAAATCTTGATTACAGCATTGCAGCTTCCAAGGCATTAGATGTCATATCTGATTACAGTTATTGGGGTATAGACAAGTACCGAGACTTATTCGATTCTCTCAAAGATGATGGTATTACAAGCATAAAGATGAAGTGTAATGCTGTAATGATTGAAAAGTTTAAGGATACAGATGCCATTAAATGGCGGATTGAGTATTTTAGAGAGCATATTATAAAGACCTTCCATAATGACACAGGACATGCTCGTGCGATTTCATATGAGGAGTCCGAAATAATAAGCCCAAATCCACATATGTTCAGATGCTTCATGAGTATAAAAGATAATGAAACGTTGGCTAACCAAATGTCGGATTTGTTCGATTTTGGATTGACATTATGTGAAAACACTGATACATTAGAATACGCACGTTATCTCCTTAACCAAATATATCTTTTCTTCGTGAATTTAAACAATGTTGATTACATTTCTACATTAAGAAAAAAGATAGAGGCTCATAATGCGAAAAGTGTAAGTTATCTCGCTACCAGTATTATGAATAATGCAGAAATGCTGTTTTTAGTAAATGAAAAGATTACCATCGGTAGAGCTATTAAACAATACAACAAATGTATTGAAGAATCATATTTAAATATCCGGAATGACGGTGATTTAAGACGTTATTTTACAGAAATACACTCTGAAGTCCAAAAAGAGATACAAGACCAAGGTATTTACACATTAGTTCGTCCAGATGCTTTAAGTGAAGATTTTATTCAAAGGGAGTTGAAAAATACCATCATTAATAAATGCTGCCAAATGGGATTAGAGGCTGTTCGTGTAGATCGGGAGGTTGCTCTACAAGATAATAAGCGTACAGATCTTCTCATTCGATACGGCTTGTGTAATCCTATTATGGTAGAGCTTAAACTACTTCACAATAAAGAAATTCAGGAAGAGAAGAAACGTCGAGAATACAGAAATAAGTTTATTCAGTACACAAATGCAACTGGTACTTGTTTGTCTGTATTTTGGGTGTTTGATGTTCATAGAGAAAGCAGCAAACGTTCTGAATTCGAAAAATTAAGACTAGAGTACAAAGATTTACCTCATACTTCTGTCTTACTGACGGATTGTAAATGTAGTAGTGGTGTTGAAACAGGATTGCCAAAACAAAATACTAAAGTTAAGAAAAACAAGAAAAGCAAGAAATGACAAAGTTTCTATTATGATTTTATAGAGTTATGGATATTAGAACAATTTATGCAAGATGAAAATACTCGTGTTTATAAATGTAGGTAATACTCCTATGTCAGAAGAGACTATGGCTGCTAAGCTCTCTAAAATTTGTTTATTTCACGGAGGAATATTGGATCAATCGCTTGACAACAGAAGCGTATGGATAGTTAAGACTAAATTTAGTGAAGAATTTAAGAATCACTATACTCAATCATTTTGGAAAAGGTTAGGAGATGGAGTTCGTGAATTATTTGATACGCCTGTATATGTAAGCATATATGCAGATGATTTACAACGATATCCAAAATTTCAAGAAAAAAGAAGTGTTGGATATGTCGGTAGGATACAAGATATTCAATTTGATTTTTCCGGGGATGATATTAGTACAGACCCTCGATTTTGGTAATTGATAAATTGAATAGGGGGCAATGACTGATAATTTGGTACTGCCCCCATTAGAGAAACTATTTCACTTTATACTTCTGAATCTCTTGTATCATTTCCTTGACATCCTCTCCAACTTGTACAAAGTTCTTGTAAAGGATGCGCTCCCGTTCATCCCTTGATTTGAAGGTGTAAAACTTGGGAAGCGGTACATAGCCGGCTTCCTCCTTTTTTATCTCCTTCATATCGAAATCCGTCTTGCAGTAGAACTTGGAGGTCTTGAACTCCTCGCTTTCCTGAATGTTCATGCTTCCACCGCTTCCTGTTTTTGTTTGCACAAAGTCACGGGCTGTCTGACCGCATATCCATCCGGTCGGCATATCGGAGATTTTGGATGCAGGAACAAGGCTGTCCATGTTCTCATTGAGGTTGATGGAAGTCTTGTCCCGGTCGATGGTCACGCCTTTTTTGAGTTGTACCACCTTACCGAAGATGTCGGATGACAACCATTCCAAGGTCTCTTTGGAACGGGCAGAACCGCTGACCACATTGCCGACAGTAGTGATAATCTTCTGCATACCTACCTTGCCATAGTCCGCTTCGAGCTGCGGTAACTCCTGAAATCCCAACGCCACTGACACCTTGTTACTTCGTGCCGTACCGATAAGGCGGTCTATCTTGTGAAAATACAGGGTAGGCAACTCATCCACGATGATGCTTACCGGGATATTCTTGCCTTGTCCCGTGTTCACTCGTGTAACCAGACGATTAAGGATAAGGGCGTTCAGCGCACCGATGATGCTTTCCATTTCCGGATCATTGGCTATCAACAGGTAAGAGGGATTCTTGGGGTCAGAGACTTTCAAGTCGAAGTCGTCACCGTCCTTGTGGAATATCCAGTAGCTTTCCTTGGTGGCAAGGCGAGAGGTATAGACACGCAGCGTACCGATCATACCTTCCAACTGTTCCATTGCCTTGTTCTTCAGGGCGGTTTGAAACGGACCGAGCAACGGTGCCACCTCGTTGTCGGTCTCCAATACCTCGAAAATTGTCTGGTAACTCTCATTGAGGAATGACAGGATATGTGGCATATCGGAATACTTTCCGAGCCAATAAGCCGGTTCCACTTCCTCACCTGCGGAATTGAACACCCGTCCGGTGGGTATCATCCGCTTGGTCTGTTTGTCCTGTACCTTCTCTGCCGTGAGCATATTACCGTCCTTGTCGTAGGGTTCTTTGCCCCAGTTGCAGAAAAAATAGATGCAGGCGGCAAGGAAGTTGACAGCGGATGTCTGAAAGAACTGGTCACTGCCACCGCCTCCTTCTTTCTTGCCTTTTTGTAAGGACTCAAGCAGGGTTTCTGCGGTTTCAGATGCGGCAGCAAGATTGTTGATGTATTTCAACTGGATAGGATTTACCCTGCGGCTGTATTCCACATCAACGAAATTGATTATGTTGAACTTGCACCCCTTGGGCAGCTTTCTGAGCTTCTGGTTTTTCTTATAATGATAATATAATTTGGTTGCCAAAGTCGGAAATTTATAGTCGTAAACAACTAAGGCAAAGCCTTTTGCTGAGTGTTGCCGGATAAACGGTTCGATAATGGAGAAAGTCTTGCCGGAACCCGGTGTGCCGACTACCCATGTGCCTCGGAACGGATTGCTGATGTTCACCCAACCTTTGCGGAACTTCCCCTTGTAATAGTAGCGCATGGGGATATTGACCGAATACTTGTTCTCCTGCAACTCCCGGCACTGCTCAAAACTCTCGTTCTCAAAATTGAAACGGTCTTTCAGCAATCCCTCTTTGAGGAACTTGGAAATGTTGTCAAGGGCGATGTGTACCAGTACCACGCCGATTATTGAGGCAAGCATATAAAGCCAGATGTTCAACCGTAAGGTGTAAAGCCTTGTTTCCATCGGATATCCAAACAACCAAACAGACAATACAACCAGCCCCATACCTATTATGATAGGATAAAGAACTTGCTTCCGTGCATTGAACTCCAGTTTCTTCTTGTTCCTTGTCCCTATGCAGGTGATGCATATAAGCAGGAACGTGGCTAACTTGCTATATGCGAGATTTCCGTCATTGTAGATTACCCACCGCTTGATACGCCCGTGTATGTCGCAGAGTATGCCGCCCCAATGGTCAAGCATGGCCGGGTCAATGGCATACTCGAAGAACTCCAGCAGAATGGAGACATAGATGACCGAACGGAATATCTTGTAAAATCCTTGTAACTCTTTGCTTTCTTCCATGATTCAATATGTTGTTGGTTACTGTTTCCGACGGAACCAACGGCTGCCGACCCGGATGACATCCATCCCGAACCATACACCGTTCTCGTTCATCTTGGTTTTTATCTTTTCAAGAGTGACCGGACCTACGCCCCAGGTCTCGATAAGATGCTGTTCACTGAGCGGAATCAGGTCTCCGATATACAATATGCCGCGAGCTTCCAGACGGTCGCATACAGACGGTGTGATGCCCATGCTGAACACCGGCTTCGAGAGGTAATGAACCTCTTCCGCAGGAATGTTGCCTAAAGCAATCTCCAGTCCCTCTTTGATTTTCTTCTGATACTCGATGCGTTGTCCTATCTCGCGGAGAGCCTGCTCGCTGTACGATATTTCTGTTCGTAACCGGGCGGATTGCTCCACAAGCGTGTCGCTGCTTTCTCTTAGTTCGGCTTGGATGTTCGTCAATGATTCGATGTTCTCATCAAGTTTGCCGCGCTTCTCTTCCAGTTCTTCGGTTATCTCCTGCAATTGGGTGATACGTCTTTTCAGGAACGAAACGTGTTCATTTTCGTCCGCTATCATTTCCAGCAGGTAATCGAATCGCTGTAATTTGTATGCAAAATCCTTTTTGACCGAAACAAGGGCTTCGGCAAGTTCTTCCATTTTCCGACGGGGCGATCTTTTTCTCGCACATCGGTACATCAGGACAAGTGCCGTTATCATCAGTAAAAGTCCTATAAGCATGATAATGTCTATTGTTTCCATATTCTCTTCGTTTTATTTGTTTAGTGTAATGATTGCACGTACCTTGTGCGCCTGTGTCTTGGGTGTTTCCTGCATCGAGCCACTTCCCATGGAATAGAGCCACGCTTTCGCCTTTTCCTGCCCGGCCACTTCCGTACTCGTCCAGTACCAGCAGTCATCGGCAGCATCGGGCAGTTCGTCGCCACCGCACATCCTGATGATGGGGTTTATCTGGCTCTTGGCATTATAGAGCATCCGCATCTGCGCCACGGATGGGATATAGGACGACTGTCCGTACCGCCACAGGGCGAAGACCGCTTCTGCCATAGGCGAGGTGGTTTCTCTGGTGTCGTAGATTGCAAAGGTGTTTTCGTTGCCGTCCAGTGCCGTGATGTCAGCAGATGTGCGTTGGTTTACCCCTATGCTATCTGCAAAAGCCTCCGGAGCCAAGTCCCACAGGTAAACCGCATAGCCGTTGCCTTCAATGGCTTCGTCGTGATTGACATGGAACACCACGGCAATAGGCTGTTTTTCGGATTGCTTGAAGTCTGATACCGACAACACTTTGCCGTCCGTACACAGGATATGACAGGGTTTCATTGCCGTGTCCGGGAAATCCCGGTGTGCGTCACAGGCCACGAATAACGTGACGATGGTCAACAGGCTGAATAGCCTGCAAGCGTTTATGTATAATTTCTTTTTCATTTTCCCTTAGTTTAGAGGTAATTTTACACCTAAGACAATGCCTGTGCGGAACAGGTCTTCTCCTTTTATCATCAAATCGGTTTTCACCTGACAGAACAGCCTCCAGCCACCTCGAAGTACATAATTGTGTTCATAGCCGAGGTGGATGCCGCCCAAGAACCTGTTAGTGTCACTCCCGGCCGATGCCCCGATACGGACATTGCCATAATGGTTGCGACCACGCGCTACACAGGGCTTGTAGGCGACACCGAACCCATAGCTGCGGTAATTCTTCCAGAATGATTCCGGACAGATATGCTTGCAGGAGGCGCATTCATCCCATTTGAGATAACCATTGGCAAAAAACTCCCACGTGTGGTGGTATTTGCCCTCATGTTCGTATGAGAGGGTGAGATCCAGCCCGTTTTGATACAGGCAACCAACACCCAACGAAAGACGGTCGCTGTTGCTTTGCGCTTTACCGTTCATGGCAAATGTTATTACCGTGACCAATACCAATAATATCTTTTTCATCATTCCTCCTCCAATAATACACGGTTAAACGAATCGGCTGAAAGCACATCCTCGTAGTCTATATTCAAATGTATGTTCCTGCCGCTTATCTGTTTCTCGGTCATTTCAATGGTCAGTACCTTGTCGTTGGGGAAGGTCATCTTCTTCAACACGATGACGTTACGGTAGCCATGACGGAATGATTTCGCCTGTTCAAGAACCAATGCCGGAGTCAATTCGACAATCTGCGCATTGGTAGCCTTGGTGACTTTCTTGTCAGCGAGTTTTACCCGGATCTCGTCAATGTCAAAACGGATGTTTGTCTTGTTCTCAATGGAGATATCAATAAAAAAGTAATCTCCGACCGCATAGATGTTGTTCAATCTCATCGTCATGCGGTGTTCCCGGCTTCTCACGCTGCGGTATTTGGCAGGAGAGTTCCATATACGCCTCGCAAACTGTGTCATATCCGCCTGTGACATACTCACGGCCGGATTGTTATAGGCGTTACGTTCCCGGAACTCGATTTCCTTGTCCGTCACGGCTTCCTGCATCCTTGTGGTATAGAGCAGCGCATACTGGGTACGGTAGCGTTCCGTGACAATAGTGACGATGGCCAGTACCTCACCGTCCTCGTGTCCTGTCTCCTTTGGCTTCAGACGGATCGTGTTGTTTATCGGTTGGTCACCGACCACTTTGTCCGTGGAAATATCCACGAAGCGTATAGGTTCGGAAGCGGTAATGACCGTGGTCACTTGCTCGTTGACGGTCAGTTGCTCCAATTCCTCGTAAGTCTGCTGGGCGAATGTAGGCAGGCTTGACAATGCCGCCGTTACTCCGATACAGATAGTCTTGATAATCTTCATATCTATGATTCTTTGAATGGTTATTTACTTTGCATTTCTTTTTTCCTTGCTGTTGATGATATAGACAAACGTACCGTATTTCAGGTTGACCTTGTTCTTCTTGATGTTCTTGCTGATGGCGTTGCTCGTCTTCTGGTAGGCATCCTGAATAGCCTGCATTCCCCATTGAGTAAGGCTGTTGCCATTACCGCCGGTATTAATGTTCATGTTGCTATTGAACGCTCCGCTTGCCACATCTTTTGCGGTTTCACGGAATGAACTTGACGGCACATACAGCCCCTCCAGTCCGTCGGTATCATAGAGCGAAAGGCTGACCTTGACGATTTCATCATTCACCAGTACGCTGTTAATGGTTCCCTTGACCCGCTGCGAGGAAAAACCGCTCATGATGGCATAGAGATAAGAACCGCTTTTGACCACCGTCTCATTGATTTCCACATCATCCAAAAGCCGAAGCCTGACACGGCTTCCGTCCACGGCCTTGACATCCTCGTCTATAATCGCCTTGATCAGATTAGGCTCATGCTCGTTTTGGGCAATGGTGTTGAAATAGTCGGAGGTCACTTTTACTTTCTTGACCATTTCACCCGGTTCTTCGTTTTCGGAAGGAGCGTTTACCGCCCGGCTTTCTTCATTGATTGTTCCGCTTGCGGACACTCCGGTTTCCGTGCGTTGTTCAAGACTGTCTTCTGCAAGCGGTTCAACAGGTTCCACCTGTGCCTGCGCCTTTAGTCGTGCTTCCGCGAGGGCACGCTCCAGTTCTTTGAGGGCTTCCTGCTCTCTCGCTTTGGCATCGGCAGTTTCCTCTGCCTGTAATTTCTGCTGTTCCAGTTCACCCAAGAAGGCAACTTCGTCCTGGCTGTACTGCGATTCGTATTTTTCCTTGTCATCATCGGGTTCGTCTCGTTCTATGTTATCCACAGCCGTGTAGTCGGCAATCTTGCCCCACGACTTTGCCATGTTCTCGTATTTGCTTCCTATGCCGTCGCCGCCCTTGATGGTGGCATCGGGCAGGTCGGGATTCAGGAACTCCGTGGTCTGGAGTGTCTTGTCGGCTATCTCTGCCTTTTCTGCATGGAAGAGGTCAAAGATGAAATAGGACGCGCCCAACAGCGGAATATACAATATGGCAGGAAGCATATATTTGGGCTGCCTGAAATTGATTTTCTCGAATATCTTTTTCATCGTTGTCTGGTTTGGGTGGGTTCAACAATGGGAGCAACCGGCTCCTTGTGGCGTTCTCTGAGCAGGCTGTCCTGCATTTCTGTAGCACTTCTTATCTCCTGACCATGCCGATAAGCCTTGGTCAGCCGATAAATGTTGAAGGTGAATGTGCCGATTACGAAACCGAATACCATGACAAGGAACAGTATCTTGTTCCTGTTGGCAAAGCCCTGTATCTTGGCGGCCAGTTTGTCAAGACGTGTCGCCTGGGCGAATTTGCGACCGGCATTCACATCACGCTCGTATCTCTCTTTGTATTGTGGATCGTTCTTGTCAGGCATCTTTTCGCCGAACAGCATCCTGCGGAATCCTTTGGTGTTCATATCTGTAAATTTTAATAGGTTGCTTTCGTTTTCTGTTCGATGTCTTTATTGAGGAGGGTACGCCAATTTACGATAAGCAGTCCGTGCGGATTGTTCTCGGTTCTCGGCACTCGTTTGAGTTGTCCTGCCGTCACCAGTTCACGCATCAGGATGTTGCTTCTGCGCTCGATACGCTGCCGTCCGTAATAAGTGAACTCCATATTGCTTTTGTCAAACCGCACACTGTCGCAGTAAATGGAGAATACGGCACTTGTTCCCAAGATGTTGGAGTAAAAGCCTTTCTCTTTGAGCGTGTTGTACTGCGCCAAACCTGTTTCGTCCACCAGGTACATCGCCTTTTCCATCGTGTATTTGATGTACTTGTCATCGGGAGGAAGCGTGAAAAAGAAGTGGTGGAACATTTCCACATGACTTTTGGCTTCCACATCAAGGGTTTCGTCCATCGTGGTACGGTTGACCAATATTGGCACGTTGCCGTCCAGCACATAGACTTTCTTCTGTGCATCTGTCACCATTGTCCGTGCCGTCCAAATGCTGCTCACGCTGATGATGATGCAGCCGACAAGGAAGAACGAGCAGATGATGCCCACTAACTTGATTTTGTTTTCTAAATTTCTGATTACCATTGTATATTTTTGATTATGAGTTTACGATTATCGCATCATAGTACCGATTGCACCGGTCGCTGTCATCTTCGCCTGTTGAGCCACACCTTCACCGAAGTTTCGGGTTGAGAATGCGGTATCGCCCTCCGGTATCATCCAGGCGGCCAAGTCCGGAACAAGGTTCAGGCATTTCAATGCCACGATACTTGCAGCCATAAGGTAGCCTGCCGAGAAAAAGGAGTTTTGCAGATAAGCAGCCATTGTCTGCTCACTTACCGTGATTGCCGTCAGGTTTTCCACCTGTATGCAAAGCACAATGTCGAACAGAAGCAGGACATAAAATCCGACGAAGTAGAGCATCGCACCATAAAAATGTACAGTCAGATACCTTGTCAGCCATTTCGCCCAAGCTCCTTCCCATTTGGGCAAAAGGCTGAAAGCCCATTGTATCGGTCCGAAAATCGTGAGCATTCCGAGCAGGATTTGCTGGCAGTAAATCGTAGCCCATTAGCCAATGTATTGAAACGAAGGGAAAATAAAAACAGATAAAATCTATATAAATACTGATTATCAATGTATTATTAACTAATGATGATTTCTGTTGTATTCCTTAAAAATCTCTATTATTCGACATTTTTGTTACCTAAAACGATACTTATATCCGGATTATTTGTTACCTTTGTATATGGATATAAATCATTGATATACAATGGGAAGAAAAAAGAAATCATTAATAGAGAAATCTCCGTTCAAGTTACGTCACCGTAAACTGGCGGACGGACGTTTATCCCTGTTTCTTGACCGTAGTGTAGACGGCGGGCATGAGTACGAGTTTCTGCAACTCTACCTCATGCCGGAAACATCTGCCAAAGCAAGGCGGCAAAATGCGCAGACACTCCGCAAGGCGGAAGATATTCAGCGAGAACGGACAGAAGCCCTGCTCAATGCGAAGGTGGGAACAGTACCGGAAAGCAAATCTTCCGATATGCTGCTGTCCGACTGGATGACCATTGTCCGCAAGAACCACGAACACCGGGAAGCACGCGACCTGAACGGAATCGACAACGCCCGTAAAAACTTGCTGAAATTCCGTGCAGATGTCAGGCTCTGTGATGTGGACAGACAGTTTTACATTGATTATATCGACTGGCTTCGTTCTTCCTGCAAGACCGCATGGGGAAAACAGATTACTCCCAAGACGGCTCATTCCTATTATACCACTTTGCGTACCGCTTTGAACGAGGCTGTACGTGAGAGACTGATTGAATCAAATCCTTGGTACAAACTGGAGATGACCGAGAAAATCAAAGTTCCCGAAAGCAAACGGGATTTTCTGACCATCGAGGAGATAAAGAAAATGATAGCCACGCCATTTTTTAACGAGCAGGTACGGCAGGCATACCTGTTTTCCTGTTTTTGCGGACTTCGTATCAGTGACATACGGAAATTGCGTTGGCGTGACATTTCCATATCAGGCGGGCAATGGCTCGTGTCGGTAGTAATGACAAAGACCACCAATCCCGTTTATATCCCCCTTTCGTCCCAAGCGGTAAAATGGTTGCCGGAACGTAATGGCTGTACACCGGATGGCCTTGTCTTTGGAGGGCTGCCCAATACAAGCAACCTTTGTGTCAGTCTCAAGAACTGGGCTGATAAGGCAGGCGTAAAGAAGAACGTGACATTCCACACGGCACGTCATTCATGTGCGGTGCTGCTGCTGACGCTCGGAGCGGACATCTATACCGTTTCCAAAATCCTCGGCCACCGTTCCGTGCGTGCCACACAGGTTTATGCAAAAATAGTAGACAAGAAAAAGGACGATGCAATCACCTTGGTTGACGACGCATTCTAAATACATTATTATATATGGCAACAACAAAGAAATCGACCAGACTCAAGGAACCGGTAAAGGTGCGCACGAAGAAGCTCGCCGACGGTTCGGAATCCTATTATCTCGACATCTATGTTGACGGAAAACGCAGTTACGAGTTCTTGAAACTGTACCTGTTGCCCGAAATCAATCCTATGGTCAAGGAGCAGAACCGGGCCACAAAAGCGGCGGTAGAGGCCATCAAATCAAAACGCATCATCGAACTGACTCACTCGAAGGCCGGACTGAAAAAGACATCCGTCCGTTCCAAAATGCTACTGGACGACTGGATGGAAGCCTATCTTGCCGAACAGGAACGAAAAGGCGCGAGAGGACTGAAACTGTTACGAACAGTCTGCCGGTTACTTCCCCTTTACAAGAAAAAGGTGAAGATGAGAGAGATTGACAAGGACTGGTGTCTGGGTTTCATCGACTGGATTCAGCACACCTACAAGACCCGGTGGGACAAGCCGCTTTCACCCAAGAGTGCAGCGGACTACGTGGGTTATTTCTCCACCGCACTCAACGCCGCCGTCCGTGCCGAGGTTATCCCGGAGAACCCGATAATGACACTTGCAGCCACAGAACGTATCAAGGTGCCGGAATCCAAACGGGAATACCTGACCATTGACGAAATAAAAGTTCTGATTGACACGGAATGCCCCCGCGAAGACGTGAAACGTGCCTACCTTTTCGCCTGTTACTGCGGTTTGAGGTTGAGCGATGTTTATGCCTTACGATGGAAAGATATTGTTCAGGACGGGGAACAATACCGGATGTCAACCGTGATGCAAAAAACTACCACACCGATTTACTTGCCTCTTTCCCGCCATGCCGTCCGTTGGCTGCCTGAAAGGAACGGTGCGGAAGACGGGCTGCATGTCTTTGCCGGACTCCCGGCAGAACCCAATATCAACAAGGTACTGGCCAAATGGATGGCAACGGCAGGAATCAATAAAAAAATCACCTATCACACGAGCCGCCACACGTTCGCCACAATGATGCTTACCCTCGGTGCGGATCTTTATACCACGAGCAAACTGCTCGGCCATGCCAACGTAAAGACTACGCAGATTTACGCGAAAATCGTTGACAGCAAGAAAGTTGAAGCGGTGAATCTGGTTGATAACGTATTTGGCTGACATCCTGCGTTGTACTCCATTACCACCGTTTTCAGCCTTATTTGAATAATTGCCGAATTTTGACCTTTCCGGCCAGATTTCAATCCGAAGAGGTCAAAACTCGGCATATCTGTTTATCAGATACATAAACCTGAACTTATCTTCTTGATTTAGATAGATAATTTCAGATTTATGGACGCAGTTCATAAACCTCACAAAACCTTATATCTGAATTTACAGCGTAATATTTCATAGATAATATCAAATAAGTGGTTCTAAAATTTGCTTGGGCAATTCCAAATGCGTAATTTTGCATCAAAACATGAAAGTATGGATAAACTTATTGGCCGCGACAAAGAACACGCGGAACTGGAAAGATGCCTGAACTCGGACAGATCGGAGCTGGTCATAGTCTACGGCAGGCGGCGTATCGGAAAGACATTCCTGATTGAAGAATTTTTCGACCGGGAGTTTGATTTCAAATATGTCGGTGCGCATGGAATGACCACCCGCAGACAGTTGAACAACTTCCTGAATGTGCTCAACAGTTATTCGGGAAAAAAGTTCTCCCATTTAAGCAACTGGGATGAAGCCTTTTATGCCCTTGAAGAATACCTGTCGTCCCTGCCCGCTGACCGTAAACGGATTGTGTTCATAGATGAAATGCCTTGGATGGATTCGGGAAAATCCATATTCGTGTCGGCCCTTGAAAACTTCTGGAACGGCTGGGCCATGTCACAGCGGAACATCATGCTTATCGCCACGGGGTCCGCGACCTCATGGATGAAAGACAAGATTGTCGCCAACAAGGGAGGCCTCCATGCCAGAGTGACGTGTAACCTGCATCTGTCCCCGTTCACCCTGAATGAGACGGAGCGGTATCTCGCTACCAGAGGCATCGAATGGGATCGTTACCAGCTTACCCAGACATACATGGTGCTTGGCGGTGTTCCGTTTTATTACAGCCTTCTTGACCCCGCGTTGAGCCTTTCCCAGAATATAGACCGGCTGTTTTTCAATGAAGGCGCACTTTTGAAACTGGAGTTCGAGGAGCTATACAACGCCCTTTTCGACAATGCCGACCTGTACACGTCAATCGTACAACTACTCAGCGAACACGAATCGGGAATGACAAGCAAGGACATATTCCAGTCACTATCATCGAAGAGCAGCAACATAACCAAGGCGATAAAAAACCTTGAAAGGTCCGATATGATAGAGAAATGGCTTCAGTACGGCAACAAACGTCGCGGAGCCGTTTACAGGCTTACGGATTTCTTTTCGCTGTTCTATTTCAAGTTCCTTGCCGACAACCTCTCACACGATGATGAATGGTGGAGCAATCATCTTGATTCCGGAAATGTATTCGACTGGATGGGTAGCAGTTTCGAGCTTGTCTGCATGAGACATCATAAACAGATCAAGTCGGCTTTGGGAATAAGGGGCATGGCTACATCCTTGTCCACATGGCAGGTCAAGCCCAATAAGGAGGAAGGAATGCCCGGCGGACAAATAGACATGATAATAGAGCGGGCTGACCGGATCATACACCTGTGCGAGATGAAATTCTGCATGGACACATACCGTATCAAGCCCGAATACGAACGCCGGTTGCGTGACCGTTCCGGTTTGTTCAGGGAACTTACCAAGACCAACAAGACACTGGTTCATACCTTTATCACGACGTATGGTGTGGCCAATGGCAAGAACAGAAGCATCGTCCACAGCGAGGTGACGATGGACGACCTTTTCAATTCCTGACGATTATGATGATACGGCAAATAACACAACGGTTGCACGAAGTGAACACGCTTCTTGCAACTTACGGACAAGGCGTCTTGTCTTTTGAACAGGCCTTGCCGCCGTCCCTGTTCTATCAGGATTTCAACGACACGAACCTTCTTGTCAAGGAGGCAGCCTGTCTGGTAAAGGAGAACCCCGGACAACTTCTGGACTTTTCTTCTTCCCTTCTTTCGGAAACGAACAAATACCTTTCACTCGACAGGACACCGTTGCAGACAGTGAACTTTGAAGCCCTTTTCGAGGAATATCTAAGCCCCTTTGAACACCGGTACGAGGAAGCGAAAACAGCCGCCACAGAACTTTGGCGCGAGTATTCGGCAATGAGTAACCGGTTGGATTTCCTGCCTCTGGATTCGGAAGAATACAGGTCGCTCGACACGGAGTGCGGAGTAGCAAAGGCAAAATATGACCAAGCTCATGCACACGCAAACCTATCATATAAGGAATGGCAGCAGGAGCGTGACCGGAATTTCTGTGTCTGGTGCTTCAAACCGGTATTCCTCGACGTGCTGGTGGAGCGTCTGCAAGGAATCGCCGGAAGCATCATCTCCGACATCAGACGCGTGAAGGAGGGCAACCCATGAACCGTGCAGGCCTGCTGCAAGAGACCACCGCATGGATGGATACCGTTGACCTCGCCCTGTGCCTGTTCATTTACGAGGTGTGCAACGACTACCAGTTCGAGTATCTGTCGGGCAGCGACTTCGTGAACTTCCTGAACCTGAAACCCACCGAACGGGAGGTCATCGTGCGCCCGAAAGAGAACCTTCGCATCTGTTACATGGTGTTTTCCATCGCCCGTACCATCAGGCCGCGAGAGCGCGGGAAACTCTGGTCGGAAGAGTTCCTGAAACGCTGCGGCATATCCAAATCCTACTACGACAAGCACCGCAGCGATGTTTGCAACAATGCTGCCACCAAAGAGAATCAAGATTTCCGCAAATCCATCGACAAGGCCGTTGAAAACGCAAGACGGCTGAAAGGTACCCCATAACCGCCCGTCGTTTCCCCATTCAGCCCGGTATCTTCCCATTATAGCTATACGCTATACCGTTCATACACAACGGTATGGCGCATTTTCTTTTCATGCACTTTCCCCATTCGTCCCCCATTGGCCCACCTTGGAGCAAACTTAACTTTGCATCGGAAACAGAAGAAAGGAAAAGTCTGAAAAAACAGCAGATTCCGATTCTACGAAAGTACAAGTAACAATAAAAATGAACGTATATGGAAAGTGAACGTAATTTGATGACCACCACGGAAGCAGCCCGTTACCTCGGACTGAAGCCAAGCTATCTCTACAAGATGATGATGCGCCGCGCAATCCCTTACTACAAGCCGGGCGGCAAGCTGTGCTTCTTCGCCAAGGAAGACCTCGACGCATGGCTGAAACGGGTACGGGTGAAATCGCAGGTCGAGATCGACAGCGAGGCATCCCACTATCTGGTAACACATGAGAAAAACAAATGATTCATCAACCTTTTTTAGAACAATGCAGTTATGGACAATTCAAAGAACATGGAACCGGGTATCAGGAATGCCACGGTTCAGGAATCCCCGAACAAGGAACAGAGAAAGAAAGAGAGCAGACCCGTAATCAGCGCGAAGGCACAGACCATTCTGGACTTTCTTCGCGGCTGTTCCCCCTACGAGGCCGATTCCATACGGGTAATGGTCGGTTACGGGACGGGCAACGGCGATACCGCAACGATTGAGGCGACGGACATGTTGGCTGTCAACCGCTTTCTCAATCACGGGCTTGCCAAAGAAAACGGAACAAGTAACGAGGCCGTGATGAAACACCGTCAGGAACGTGCGCAAAAACTGTTGGAAGCCGTCAAGGATTTCGTTGACATCGGCCAGCTCTGCCGCGTCAGCATCGTGCTGATGAAAATCTCTTCCGACTTCAAGGCGGTGGAGGACGCACGGGGACACCTGCAATCCCAACCCGCCGCCAACGTGAACCGGAACTGATGTCAAAACCGGAACGGGGTATCGGACGGACAAGGAAACTCCCGCACGCACTATCTCATTGAAACTGTTGTAGGTTTTCCGATACTCCATTCCCTTATTTTTTATTGAATTATGCAAGAAAACAAGAGGAACAAGGAAACATCCCTTTTCAAAAAGCCGCAGGGCTTCCGTACAGTCCGCATCCACTTTACCGCAGAGGCAATCGAATGGCTCGGAGGGACAACGAAAGATGACGACGGCAATACAATCGGCAACCATACTCTTTTTTATGACCTGCTCTCACGGATGCGACTGTCCCCCGGCAGGGGCGATTCATTCCGCAGGCCGCAGGAATTGCAGCCCGGACAGTTCCAGTTCTCGGAAACCAGACTCGCGGAGGAATGGAACATAGGGAGAAAAAGAATCCGCAATCTCCTTGCAACGATGGAAAAGCTGGGCATGATAGCGGTGGACGCTTCCAAAACCGCTTCCGTCGCTTCCATGACCTGTGTCGAGGAATGGACGGACTTTCAGAACTTCCACGTCGTAAACCTTTGCAATCCCGCCCTGAATGGTATTCGAACGGCATCTGAACGGCCTTTGAATGGCATTTTATCCGGCAGCGGAGGCACGCCGCAGGAGAGGTGAAAACGTCTTTCAGTTTCGAGATATGCCAAGGTATCACCTCCCTTCGGTCAGTCATCCCTTGGCGCTCTCGCGGCTCACTGGCAGTTCGCCGGTGGCGGCGCTCGCAGGCTCGCACCGCTTAACCCTTATAAAACAACAGTTATGACAGAAGACAATAAGCAAGACACATCATTTCCGTCCGGCGGCAGCCGCACCGAATACATCGGAGCCAAAGTCACCGTGGAACAGAAACAGTACATCCGCCGCCTTGCCGCCGAGTGCGGCATGACCGTCAGCAGCTACGTGCTGGCAAGAGCTTTCAACTACAGGCCGAAAGCGAGGCTGACGGCAAGGCAGGAGGCGGTCATGGAGACCCTTATAGGATGCCGCAGCGACCTCGTGAACTACACGTCCGCGCTCCGTGGCATGAACCCCGAAAAGCGCAGACAGATGTTTAACAGTTACCCTTTCATGCTCGAATGGCTCAAGGAACTCGGCAGGCTGGCCGAGCGTGTCACGGACGTGCTCGACAAGGTACGGTTTTCCAACCGCCTGCCCGACGGGACAAGGAACGGTGAAGACAGGGAGGACGAGCCATGATAGGGAAAGCGAAATCCATCTCCCACGGGATAAATGACATCAGGTACATCACGGGAGAATCGAGGAACAAGAAACATCCCGAACGCATCTTCCACGTGGGGGACAATCTGCTGCCGCCCGGTCTGGATGCCACGGGTATATGGGATTCTATGCGGCTGACGCTGGAGAAGTCCAAACGGGTCAAAAATTCCGTCATCCGCATCGAGGTCAGCCCTGCGCCGGAACACACCAAAGACTTTACCATCGACGACTGGCAAAGGTTGTGGGACGACTTCACGGATGAGTTCGACAACATCGAACTGCTTGACAAGAACGGCAAGACCTATTCCCCGAAAACCGCCCTCAAAGGCAGCAAGGGCACGGTGTGGCTGCATCTGGAATCCAAGAGCGGCATTCCCCACCTTCACGGTGCGTTCTGCCGTATCGACGAACGGGGGAATATCAACAACGACCATGACATACACCTGCGGGCACAGCGGGCAGCCGAGCGTGTGGCCCTGAAACGGGGCTGGACGACTGCCGCCGAAGTACGTGAGACGAACATCGGGCAGGTGAACCGGGACTGCATGGAAACCCTGCAATCCATGGAAAGCTGGTCATGGGACGAGTACGTGGCCAGACTCCGGAGCAAGGGATATGAGTTTTGGGAGCTGCGCGACAACAAGAAGATATTGCGCGGTTACGTGCTGAAGAAAGGCAACGCCAGATACAAGGCTTCCGAACTCGGCAGGGGGCGCAACCTCATGGCGACCAAACTTGAAAGCACGTGGAAAAAGCTGCACGCGGCTCCCAAGACAAGGACTGTTTCGACACAGCCCGCCGCAGGGAAATCTATACCGACTACACCCCGGACGATTCCGGTTCACGCACAAGGAACGACACCGGTTCCGCAATACACCGGCTATCGTCCCGGTACCAGCCCGTACCATATCGACATCGACGGGGAAAGCCGCCGGTTCTTCATTCCCGATGAAGCGTTGGACGTATTCAATGACGAGTTCGACTACCGGGAGACAGCCAACAGCCGTGACCTCACGGACATGGCTGCGGCACTTTTCGTCGGGATGCTCGATACTCCGGCGGTTCCTTCGGGAGGTGGTGGCGGCAGTTCCAACGACCTGCCTTGGGGAAGACGCGAGGACGAGGACGAACGGGAATGGGCACGCCGGTGCGCCCGTGAAGCGGCAAGGGTAATCGGAAAGAAACCGAAGACAGGACGAAAAAGATAACAGCCTATGAATAAAAAATTCGATTTCTCGGAAATAGACGGGGCACTTCCGACTGCCGAAAAAATGCAGGAGCAAGACCGCATAATCGATGCGCTGAAAAACAATTATGAAGCTGTCCGCATTCTTAGTGCCAACGTGGAAAAGCTCGAAAACAGACTTTCGGAAGCCCTGCCCAAAATGGACGGGGCTGTTTCTTCCCTGCGTGGGGCAAGCACGGTCACACTCGGCGAGGAAGCGAGAAAGACGCTTGAACAGGAGGGAGAGAAAATCTGCCGGAAGATGGCCGACAGGATGGAACGGGAATGCGCAAGGCTAGCCGGACGCCTCTCGGCGAATGACCGTGTGCTTATCTCCGCAACCGCTTTCTGGTGTATGGTAGAGGCAATCATCTCCCTCGCGGCGGCTTTCGTTTGTACCTGCGCCGCGAACGCTCGTCTTATACATAGCATATTGCTGTGGGAAGTACTCGGCTGTACCGCTGCTTTTCTCGTTGTCTGTGTCACGTTGACCATTTTTATATGCAGCAAGTTAAGACGAGAATGAAACATTACCAATTAAATAAATATAAGTATGACAACAGTAAAGGTGAAATTCCGCCCGTCAACAGTCGAAGGCCGTCCGGGCACTATCGTTTATTTTGTAACTCACCGCCGTGTCGTCAGGCAAATCACAACCGGTTATAAGGTGTTCTCTCATGAATGGGATGATAAACAGTCAAGACCTGTTTCGGCACCGGCTGGCGAACGGATAACCGTTATTCAGACAATAATCCGAAAACTGGAGGAGAATTTGGAAAAGCTGAACAGGATTATTGAAAGATTCGATCTGCTACGACGAGGTTATTCATCTGAAGATATAATTATGGAGTTCCGGTGCACCGAAAAAGAAAATACCCTTTTTATATTCATGGAGAATCTCATCGAGCGACTCTGCCAATTAAATCACATCGGTACGGCCAAGAACTACCATACCGCACTCGGCAGCTTCAAATGATTCCGGGATAACAAGGACGTTCCGTTGGCAGTAATAGACCAGATGATAATGGAAGATTATCAGGTATACCTGAAATATACATTGACTGTTATAGTAAATAACTAAATATTTTTAGAGCATTGCGTATCAGTAATATATTAAATGTGATGATTTCTAGGTCTTAATAAAGAAGCAATAGTTATTTATGAGATATAAAGAACTTATCATTTTACAAAAAATAGGAAGGTAAAAATACATATAATACCCCTTTGTAGGTAATATTTCCTTATCATAAATGATTATGTATAACAATCTAATATAAATTAATATCAACTGACTACTAATACGATAGCTACACACAATAAATAGAAATATATAATTTAAGTAATATTATATGCATACAACAATTTATTAAAAATACCTAATAATTGGTATTGATGGATTTAGCTAAACAAACGAACTTTGCGGGCAAAAAATAAAGCAAGATGGAAAACCTATATGAATTGTTGGAAGAAGCAGCACATAAAGTGCCGACAAAAGGAATTGTTATTGTAAATAATAGTCAATGTGATCTTTTTCTAACTTATTCAGAGTTACGAGAAAAATCTAGAAAAATAGCTTTTATTTTAAAATCTTACTATCAAGTAAAGCCTGTCAGTAAGATAATAATCTCTGTTGAAAAATCCGAAAATTTTATATTATTATTTTGGGGATGTGTTATGGCAGGTTGTATACCCGTTTTAATGCCTTCTGTACAATTCAGTAATAAGAACTCTATTGCTTTTGAACGCCTAAAGAATGCAATTGATATATTAGGTGTAGTTACACTTATAACAAATGATATTAATCTATTTGAATATTATAAATCTTCATTTCATAAAGCTGTGTGTGTTGAAGATATTATGAAACAATTGGATTTGTTGCAAGATTATTCTTTACACATACCTAAAAGAGATAGTAAAGATTTATGTGTTATTCAGTTTTCATCAGGAAGTACAGGGGCACCCAAAGGAGTCATGCTTAGTTTTAACAATATTTTAACTAATTTGAAAATAAAAACTCTTGCGGATGAAATTACAACTGAAGATACTTTGATTCACTGGATGCCATATTTTCATGATTATGGTCTATTTGGAAATCATTTGGTTTGTTTGTATAACCAAATTACAGAAATAAAAATAGAGCCTTTTTCCTTTTTAAGAGATCCTTTGATTTTTCTAAAGAAAATTTCCGAATATCAAGTAAGTATTTGTGGCGGTACGACACCTTCAGGATTGGATTTGTTAATTCAAAAGTTAGAACAATCTAATGACATAAAAGAATTGGATTTATCTCAAGTGAAGACTCTTTCAATTGGAGCAGAAATGGTTCCATCTAATTTATACGTCCGATTATCCCCCCTTTTTCAACTTGGGTTTAATCGAAATGCATTCCGCCCTTCATATGGAATGGCTGAAACAACATTGATTGTTTCTTCCTGTTTACCGGGTTATGGAAATAAAAATATAAGAATAAATAGAGAGGCGTTCTATGAAGGGATTATCAAATTAGTCGATAAACAACAAGATTTTTGTGAATTTGTTAGTGCAGGTAGAATATTACCAGGCTTACAAGTACGCATTGTTAAAGACGGTATTCCTCAAAATAATTTAAATTTAGGAGAGATTCAAGTAAAAGGCGCTTGTGTCATGTCTGGTTATTATAATGACATACAATCAACAGATGAAGTATTAAAAGACGGTTGGTTAAGTACAGGAGATTTGGGCTTTTTTGATTATAACAATATTCTTTATATAGTAGGTCGAAAAAAGGAAACAATTATAGTAAATGGACAAAACTTTCATCCTTTTGATTTAGAAAATTGTGTCTTAGAGAAATTTGGTCTTTCAATTGAAAAAACTGTATTTACATCTTTTTATTCTTCTACAGAAAATCGTGAAATTGTACTTCATTTCTTTGTATTATCAAGAAAAATGTCGGAAGAACAAATAAGACAATTAATAAATGAATGTAACGCATTTCTAGCAGACAAAGTTGGATTTGCTCCAGAATACTCTATAAAGATAAAAAAAGGAGAAATACTCAGAACTTCTAGCTCTAAAATAAAACGTCGATCTATGGCAAAGTATTTTGAGCAAGGACAGTATAATAAATCAATTGTAAAACTAAACAAAGAATCTCATAATATGGATTATTTATTGGTTCTCAAAAAAATATGGTCAGAAGTTTTAAAAACAAACCTCATTCATATAGAAGATAACTTCTTTTCTTTAGGAGGAGACTCAATACGCAGTATGATGGCTGTTTCTAAACTTGAAGAACTGTTAAATATTAAATTAGAAAATAGTTTCTTCTATAAATATCCGACCTTAGTCTCTCAAAAACATTATCTTGAACAATATTTATTAAAAGAACTTCAATCTCCTTTAAATGAATATGAACTGTTAGTTCGAGAGTTTATCAGCGAAGAAATAGGAATTCCCTCTTTAGAAATACAATATACAGAAAATATTATAACTAAAGTGACTTCTTTTGCCGCTGTATATCAAATGATGAAGCGCTTAACTGAAGTTTTTGATAAAATAACATTAGATGATATAAAAGATAAAACTTGTATACGAGATATAGCACAAACCATTAAGGAACGCTATGTAACTCCAGAGGGGTATTCTTTTCCGTTAATGGATTTCCAAGAAACATTATTCTATCACAGTAAAAGTTTTATCCGTAATGAACCGACAGGATTAAGTTGTTATATCATTTGTCGGACACAATTGAAAGGTTTTTTTGATCCAGCATGTTGGGACAAGACGTTAAATCACATTATTAACTGTCATCCATTGTTACATTCTATTCTTTCCGAAGAGTCGGATAAACCTGAGATGATAACTCTTCCTGAATATCCGACATTTAAAAGTTCTTATGAAGATATAACTTCAATGAACAAAGAACAACAGGAAACATTCTTTTTACAAAAGGACGAAAAAGATCATGATCACAGATTTGACCTTAAAGAGTATCCTTTATTCTATTGTAATATTTATAAAACAGGGGAAGATGAACATGAATTAATTATACATATTGATCACCAGATAATTGATGGTTTCAGCTTTTTTCAATTCCTTCAAGAATTAACATCAACTTATGATCAGTTTATCGCTGGTAAAGAAATAACTGTTGAACAAGAAAAAGGTCTAACTTTTTCTGACTATGTTTTTGTGGAGAGATTCAGAAGGCAAACAAAGCGATATCAGAATGCAATGGATTTTGCCCTAAAGGTGTTTAAAGATTTACCAGAGAAAATATCTATTCCCACGAAATGTCAGCCATCTTTAATAAATAAAGTCCATTTTAATACCTTACATACGGAATTGGATTCTTTATTGATGAATAAAGTTCTTGAAATCAGTTCTCATACTTCTGGTATATGCCTTAATTCCTTACTTATGGCATGCTATTTTAAACTGATGAATTTGTGGTCTGGACAAAATGATCTCATTATCAACATGCCTGTATTTAACAGGGAACAGCATTTACCTAATGCAAAAAATATAATAGGTAGTTTTCTTGATATTTTCCCTGTCCGTATCCAAACATCTCCACAAGAACCGATTGTTTCTATTGCACGTAAGATAGAACAATTTGTACGAACCATGCTTGAGTATCCAATATCTTCAATAGAATTGTCCAGAAAAATCGCAGAACAGGAAGGCTTAAAACAAAGCTCTTTGAGTGCAATTATTTTTAGTAATTCTATCAATATGCTTCCCAAAGGTATCAGTCATTCATCTAGATATTTGACAATTGGTGCGCCTAAAGTACAGACAGGTGCACCTGGTACTTATATAGACCTTGTTATGTATACATGGGAAAATAAATGGTGTTTTGATTGGAATTATGTTCGTGAGCTATTTGATGCGGAATACATACAACTACTTTCTGAACAATTCACGTCTATGCTTAACCAATTGGTAGATGATACAAACACTAAGGGATACGAAGAGCGTTCATGTTCAAATATACTCCCTCTCTTCTATATAAAATTATTGGAGCAAACAAATAAAACAGAACATGCTTATCCTCTTAAAACAATATATGAACAGATCAGTAATACTGTAGATTTGTATCCTAATAGAGAGGCGATCTCTTATCAAGGAGTTTCTTTAACTTATACAGAGTTTTGGAAAAAAGCTAATCAGATGGCGCATTTCTTACGTTCTCTTGGAGTGGTACGAAATTCTAAGGTTGCTTTATTACTGAACAGAACGCTTGATTTGCCTATAGTACAACTTGGAATTCTTTTAGCAGGTGGGGCGTATGTGCCAATTGACCCTTCTTATCCTTCGGATAGAATACAGTATATGATAAATGACTGTGGAGCAGAAGTTCTTGTAACTCAAGGAATACATGTAGACAATATTAATAGTTCATATACCCCCAACATTAAACATTGTGTGTTACTTGATGATGATTCTATTCCTTTACCTGATACATATCGTCGATACACCGTAAATGATATAAATAGTCAATCTATGGATAATATAGTACCTTGTAATACTCCTGATGATTTGATTTATATGATTTATACTTCTGGTTCAACAGGACAACCTAAAGGTACAATGCTTAGGCATAGAAATGTATCCAATTTTTTGAATTATGAGAAAGAAGCGTTTAATGTAAACTGTAATAACAGGTTTGCTTTAATAACATCGTATTCCTTTGATATGACTGTTACTTCTAATTGGCTACCTTTCATTGCCGGAGCTTCTTTACACATTCTTTCCGATAATGCAACTAAAGATATAGAGAAACTTCTGTATTTTATAGATGAAGAAAAAATCAATTTTTTGAATGTAACTCCCTCTCATTTTTCAATGTTGGTAAATACGTTGGGATTTTTGGAGAGACCTGTAAACCTATCACCCAATATGACTATTATGCTGGGTGCTGAAATTATCAATGTTTCGGATATAAACAGGTGGTTAGAAAATTATCCTTTGCACAAATTTATTAATGAATACGGCCCTACAGAAACAACGGTGGCTTCCACTTTTTATCCTATCCCGATTGAAGAAGACGGCAAATGTCATTTAAATATAGTTCCAATAGGGAAACCGATTTATAATACACAAGTATATGTATTAAATGATAATTTAGAATATACACTACCAGAAGTTCCTGGTATCCTTTATATTGGAGGCGAGGGAGTGTCATGTGGTTATTTGAATAAAGAAGAGAAAACGAAATCTGTATTTATCAATAATCCTATTACTCATGAAGGAATTGTATATAATACAGGAGACGTTGTAAAGATGACTGTAACTGGCGATATTGTATTTGTAGGACGTAAAGATTTTCAAGTAAATGTCAGAGGGTATAGAATTGAATTAGGAGAAATAGAGAATGCTTTATTAAAAGTATCAGGTATTACAGAGGCTTGTGCAGAGATTCAATATGATGTAAACAAACAGCCTGTAGTTGTAGCTTTTTATGTTACAGCAAATAATTGTGATTTAGAATACAAGGATATAATGTCTGTTCTGCAAATGAAGATACCTCACTATATGTTACCTTCCGCAATGGCTAGAATAGAGCAGATTCCAATTTCTGCCAATGGAAAAACAGACAAGAAGCAATTACCCAATATTGCGAATCAGAAACAAAATTTTGTTAAAAGGGATATTGTAGGTCCAAGGAATGAAAGGGAAAAACAAATAACCTTAATCTGGGAAAAGGTATTAGGGATACCAGAGGTAGGTGTATTTGATAATTTCTGGGATATAGGAGGCGACTCTATCCGATCTGTAAGGTTAATAAAAGAATTAAAGGAGGTCGGATTAACCAACATCAAATTAAAAGATTTATTCGATAAACCTACGATAGCCGAACTGCTTGAACAAGAAATAGAGAATAATAAAGTTGAGAATCTCATTTGTATGAAAAAGGTTTCTACTCCATATGCAAAACTTATATGTCTTCCATATGCAGCAGGAACCCCTGGTATGTATAGTACATTTTCTGGGGATTTTACCGGAGAAATCAACTTATATACAGTACAATATCCGGGACATGGAGATGGACGTGAGATAAAGTCCTCTGTAGAAGAAGTTGGTGCGCTATTAGCCAATGAACTGAAAGAGGCTGATAAAGAGATTCCTTTGTTTATCATGGGATATTCTTACAGTTGCTATATTGCTTATGATATCTGTAAACGATTTGAACAAGAAAATATTCCGATACAGGGTATTATAATGATTGGTGGAACTCCTCCTACATTGCGTGATGACTTAATGCAATTCTTTTCAAATGACGATAATGCCCTTTTGGATTATTCACGTGCAAAAGATCTGTTGAATGAAGAATTGATCGCAACTTTATCAGATGAAGAAAAACATGAATATTTGCATGAGTTGAGAATGAATACTGTAGCAATGGTAAATTACAAGTTTCTTGATTGTAAATTGAAAACCCCATTATGTTCCATCGTCGGTAGAGAGGATGAGCCTACAATTCGAAACAATCAACATCTATGGAATAATTACTTTCAGAAAGTTTCTTTCCACCAATTGCCAGGAGGGCATGTTCTTATTACAAAATATCATGCGGAATTAGCTAAGTTGATAATGAATTATATAGAATTGCATGTATAAATATGCTTGTATTACCCTTTTCCGATATAGCAGTAGAAATTGTGGAAGATAGTCCTTTTGCTACTTCAGATAATCTCTTTAATGAGGAAAAAATATTCATTAAAAGAGAATGGTCTGAAATACGTCTTAAAACTTATATTTTGGGACGTTGTGCCGCACATCGTGCCTTACAGACTTTACAAAAGGAAATAGTTCCCATTTTAAAAGGAAGAGATGGTGAACCAATATGGCCATTTGACATAGTTGGTTCTATATCTCATAAAGATGCAATAGCAGTTGCTGCTGTTGGAAAGAAAAAGAGGTATAAGGGTATTGGAGTAGATATTGAAGATCAAACGACGATATTATCAAAAAAGGAATATTCTCTTTTTTGTACACCCCAAGAGATAGCGTGTATAGATAAGAAAGAATTTTCTCCTATTGACATTTTTTCACGTAAAGAAGCTATTCTAAAGGCATATTATACAGCATATAGTAAATTATGCAATTGGATTGATATTGACACGATAAATGTATCTAAAGCTTCCAATGTAACTATAATATGCATGTTAAAAAAAAATTTTATTATAAACCTATGTTGTGTAGAAAAGTAAAAACAATTTTAGTCATTATGGGAATATGTTGTTTCCCTATGATATCTTGGGCACAAGTTTTTCTTTCTGGTCGAATCGTAGATAAAAAGACAAATGAACCTGTTGTAGGAGCTTCTGTATATATACGAAAAAATCAGGTTGGAGATAATGCAAATGATAATGGGTTATACAGAATAAAATTACCTCAAAACGGAACGTATCTTGTAGAGGTTTCTTTTATCGGATACAAAACAATAAAACAGTCTGTTACTGTAAATAGAAATACAACTAAAAATTTCTTTTTGGAAGAAAGTACAGAAGTGTTGAATGAGGTCGTGGTAAAAGCATCCTCACAGCAGGCAGAAATAAATCATATACGTAAAAGTCCTATGGCTGTAACGGTTGTTGATGGAGCAAAATTAAGAGGTCGTTCAACTGGAATTGAAGAAGTACTTACTCGTACTTCTGGAATCAAAGTTAGAAAATCCGGAGGTTTGGGTAGCTCTTCTAAAATGTCCATACATGGTCTGGAAGGAAAAAGAGTAGCTATTTATATAGATGGTTTTCCTTTAAATAGCCCCGATGGTTCATTTGATATAAACGACATACCTATTGATGCCATTAAATATATTGAGATATATAAAGGAATAGTTCCTGCTGAATATGGCAGTGATGGTCTGGGAGGAGCGATTAATGTTGTTACAAGAGAGGACGAGTGTGACTTGGTAGGCTTTACTCAGGAGTTTGCTTCATTTGGTACTTCCAAAACGTTAGTCAGTGTAAAAAAAATGTTTGAAAAACCAGGGATTCAAATTGGAGGAGGTTTTTTTCATAATAAATCGGATAATAATTATAAAATGACTTATCCTGTTTTTGAAACAAATTTACCTTCAAGTGCCTACCAAGAAGTAATAAGAAATAATGATTATTATAGGTCCACAATGTATAATGTAGGTTTAACATTTACAAAATTCTGGTTTGATAAGATTGAATTAGAATGTGCTTTTTATAACAATAAAAAGGGAATTCAGGCCTTAGATTTTGATTCACGTTTTTCTCATACACATGGGACAAACATTATGCCTACTTTAACTTTAGAGAAGAAGAATTTCTTATTTAAAAACCTTGAATTCAAGTCAGGTCTAGTAACTCCAATCATTCATACGCATTTGGTTGATACCGCTAGAACAAAACGGCAATGGGATGGAACCATAACAAATACAATGGGAGAAACTGATGATAATTTATTAAACTATTCAGATGACAAACAATTTGAAATCAGACATAAATTGAATTTAAAATACAAGTTAAAGCAACATACCTTTAATCTTAACAATCAATTCACATATTCAAGGTATAGACCTAAGGATGATTATACAGCAGAATATGTTGGTTTTGACCCTAGTGGTTTTCCCAGTAATATGAAGGGAAATACTTTGGGGTTAGCACATGAGTATTCTTCACGTAATAACAAACTTCAAAACTCTTTAATGTTCAGTCTATACTATTTAAATTCTGGAATATATAGAACAAGTGATAAAATTGTAGATGAATCTGAAAGTGTTAAGAAAGAACCGAAAAAAACAAAAATAAACAATTTTTACTATGGAATAAGTGAAGGAATCAGTTATGAATTTTTCAAAGGGGTGAGAGGTAAATTTTCCTTATCACATAACGTGAGGCTTCCTGATACGGAAGAATTGTTTGGAGACGGAGTGACAGTAAAGCCTTCAGTTGATTTAAATCCCGAAATAAGTAATAATATAAATTTAGGGTTAATCATGGATAAAAGTAATTTTATGGGGTTAAGTCGTTTTCAGTTAGAGACAAATTTATATTATATGTATATAACAGATATGATAAGTTTATTTCCTGCTGATATACGAATGATTTATACGAATTTGGGTAAGACTCAGATCATGGGGGGAGATTTTGATTTAAAAATAGATGTGACTCCACAGCTTTATAGTTATTTTAACTTAACCTATCAAGATATTCGGGATAAGCTAAAATGGACTACTAATGACCAAAGTGTGAAAAACCCGACTTATGATAAACAGGTACCCAATATTCCTCGTTTTTATTTTAACTATGGTTTAGAGTATCATACAGAGGGATTACTTGGGAAACATGAAATATCTAGAATCTATATAGACGCATCTTACGTTCATGATTTTGATTGGAGTTGGCAAATGAGTAACTTACCAGAACAGCGAAAGAAATGGTTAATTCCTCGTAGTCATCTTTTTACGGCAGGATTCCAGCAATCTATTTGGAAAAATAAAGTATCATTAGGGTTTGAAGTTGAAAATATATTCAACAAGGAGAGCTATATGGAATTTAAAAAGCCTTTACAAGGTCGTACTTTTAAAATTAAATTACGATTTAATTGGTTTGGTGATGAATCTTCAGGGGGAGCGATGAGTTTGTAATATTATAAATAATTATTTTAACTAAAAAAAATAAAAAAAATGAAAAATCAATGGTTTTTATTGTCGCTATTAGCGACCTTTTTAAGTTTTATTTCATGTAGTAAAGATGATCCGTTTCCAACAGATGAAGAAGACGATATGAGTTTTGTTCATAGTGTCACGGTGGGTGATAATGCTTATGTTAGTCTATTTAAAGATTTAAATGTAGAACAGACAAGTACACAAAATTCTTTGGTCTTTGCAAAAGAATCTTTTCTTTTTACTTATGGGGGTAACATTTATGTCTTAGAATCGATGAATGCCCGTTTATATAAGTACAGAGTCGAGAATGGTTTGCTAATTCAAGAAAAAGAAACGATGATTCTCCCTTCCGGTTCTCTTCCTGCATTCCTTACATTTGATTCAGAAGAAAAAGCTTATATATCATGCGTAGGATTGGGAAAATTGTATATAATAAATCCTACGACAATGCAAAAAACAGGTGAAATAGATTTATCTGAATATGCAATTGGGAAAGAAAGTGGTGATAAAAATCCTGAACCTGGTGCTTCGGTTATTAGAGATGGTATTTTATATGTAGGATTAGCTCAAGATAAGTCCCAGTTTAACCCTAATACTGGAGCTTATGTACTTTTGATTGATACAAAGACAGACAAGCCTATTAAAATGATATCTGATAATAGAGCTACAATGGCAACCGCTTATGAGTATTCAGGTGATCCTTTCATTGATGAAAAAGGCGATCTTTATATTTATTGTGTAGGAGGCTTCGGATATTTTGCAAACTGTACAGAAGGTTTCTTGCGTATAAAGAAAGGAGAAACAGACTTTGATCAGTCATACTATTTCCCAATAGAAACAATTAGTATACCGGACATAAAGGGTAATAAAGCAAATTATATTTATAGCAAAACATATACAGGAAATGGTAAGCTATATGGATATTTCAATGTTCCGGGATATGTTAGTAATCCACCTGATTATGTAAATGACAAATCAATGCAAACATTTGAAATAGATGTTTATAATAAAACTGTCAAAAAAATGAACTTTGACGGAACTACGGGTTGGTCATGTAGTCAATGTAAAGCAGGAGACTATATGGTGTTCGGGATGGCTTCTACTCAAGGAACAGGTTATTATCTTTACAACTATAAAGAAGATAAGTATGAACCTTTAAAGATAAAAACAGAAGGTAATCCCTTCAAAATTCAATATTTAAAATAAATAAAGACTGCCGGAAGCTAAAAGATTCCGGCAGCTTTTTAATTTTTATGGAATGAACAATCGTAATTATGACTGTATAATCATTATAAGTGTAATCTCAGGTTTATTTATCACAACCTGCGACTATCTAGTACAGATGAAAACTGTTGAAACAGATTATTTTGTTTCAAGACTACTTTCTTTAGAAGAAACTATTTTAAATTTATCATCTTTTGGATGTATTTTTACTTTTCCTTTTTGGATATTAGGGACATACTTCATATACACAACAATGTGTAAAGTTAATAAAAAGCTTGCGCTTATTAATACATTCTGTATATCTTATTCTTTATTGATGTTGGGGTTTTATCATTACAGCTATGCCATAATATATAGTATTGGTACATCAAAAATGATAATGCAAACAAATATAGATTGGCAATTATTAACAGGATCTAATATACCTTTTTTCCCCTTTATGTTTATTCTACTTCCAGTGACCTGGCTGATTGTTGGATTTAGTAACTTTTCATCCAAAGCTATAGTTCCTCGATGGTCTATAGTTGTGAACCCTGTTATACTAACAATTATTTTATCTATTGTCACTTGGATAATTCCCAAGACCGAATGCTTACTACCAGGCATTTTTAGTTTGGGGATCACTCTGTATTATATAATTTGTTGGATAAGCTTAAAAAAAGATAGAAATTTATGTCTAAAAAGAAAGTTTTAGTAATTGGTGGCACAGGGATTGCGGGACAATTTATTACAGATTACTTGCTACATTATCATGATATTTGTGAATTATTTATAGCATCAAGAGGTATTCATAAGATATCAGAGAAGAAAGTAAAGTTCATAAAAATGGACATACATGATACCCAAAATATAGAATCTGTTATTAAACAATTTGATATTATAATTTTGGCACTTGGTCCTTTTTCATGTGTAGGAACAGATATTTATACAATTTGTTTAAGAAATCACGTAATATGTGTTGATATTAATGATGACTATGGACATAGTGGACGTGTACTAGAAATAAAAAATGAGAACATAACAAATTTTCGGGGAACAATTTTTACAGGAATGGGATTATGTCCAGGGTTGACAACTTTCATGCTAGAATATGCTGCAGAACAATTAAAAAAAACTGTTTTAGAAGCCGAATTGAGAATCTATTTTGGAGCAGGTGTTGTTTCTGGAACAGCTTCAATAATCAATATGTTTGAGGGTTTTAAAGATGACCTGATGCTCCTTTCAGAAAGGGAAATCCGAAGAATAAAACCAACTAAATATCATTCAGATAGAACTTTTACTTTTGATCGTTTTCATTCCAATATGCCATTAATATTCTTTTCTAGTCCTGAAATAAGGACTATACAACGAGCTAGTCGATTTGAAGAACTACAAAATTTTGATTGTGCTTTTCATCTGCAAAATCTTCCTATGGGCATAGTTCCCTTACTAAGAAAGAGCTCTTTTATTAGAAAATTGATTTGTAAAATGGTCAATAAACAACAGGGGCAATTGGAGAAAAATGAGAAAAACGAGAAATCTGTGATAGTATGTACTTATGTAAGAAATCAAAATTCTATTGTAAAATGTTTATTGCACTCAGATTCCTCATTTAGATTAACAGGAGTATTTTGTGCGGTAATTGTGCTCTCGATAATAAAAGGATGTATACCAATTATGCCTGGCATCTTTACTTTTGAAGACATAAATATCAATCTGCACATGTTAAACGAAATATTAAAAAACAACAACATAAATATATCTATAGAGGAATAGTATTATGGTTTATAATAAATATATAGGAATAATAGGTGGAACTGGAACAATTGGTTCTATTATAGTTAAATATTTATTACAACTACAAACTCACTTCCATGTTTTAATTGGTGGTAGGAGATCCATAAAAGAAATATCTATGTCTACATTTTATAATAGTGAGCGACTTAAGTATAACCAAATGAACTATAACAATGATGTAGAATTGGATAATTTTTGTTCTCAATGTTTGTTGGTTATTAATGCTGTTGGACCTTCATTTAAAATAAATGACAAGATTGCCTTACATGCATTAAGAAATAATTGCCACTACATCGATATAGGAGGATATGGCATTTTGCGTGATTTATTAAAACCATATGAAAAAAGCATTGAAGCTCAGAAACTTTGCTTTATTATAGGTGTTGGTTGGATGCCTGGTATTTCAGGCGTATTTTCTAAAACTATTATAGAGACTCATTTAAACAGCCCAGAAAATACTAATTTTAATATCTATTATGGTGCTGTTGATAATTGGTCATATAGTTCAACTTATGATCTGGCAGCATCATCTATGGGAAAAACACGTTCCTATGTTTATTCTCATGGAAAGGAAATACAGGTGTCTCCTTTTCGATATACACATCACAAATTTTTTCCTTTCATTGGACATAAAAAAATATGTATGCCATCATTTGACGAACAATTAACTCAATTGGCTACTTCTTTAAAACAAATAAGAAAGATATCAACATTCATTATGCTAAATGACTATATCTCAATGGGGAAGTTTATGTTTATAAAGATCTTTTATAAACATAATTTAAATAAAGCAACACTTATGTTGCAAGATGATTATCAACGTCTCGTTAAGAAAGAGAATAAGTGGGGAAGTGTAATTTGTCAAGTTTCTAAAATAGAGCCAGAAAGAAAGATAGATACCTTTTACTATTTATATACAAAAAATAATTTATTATATACTGCATTACCTGCTGTTATTACTACTCAATACATTTTAGAAGGTAAAACAAAAATAGGATTAAATTGTCTTTGTGACTCTTTGAATTGCCAATCTTTTATGTCGGATTTAGACTTTTACGGAATAAAATATTCATATTATGAACATAAAAATTAAAAAGAAAATTCTTGTGTGTATGTTGTGGTTATGTGCCATAGCATGTTTCACTGGTTTTCCCTGGATATTTTTCTCATGGGATGTAATTCACTCTTACATGGGAATCCATGATATACCATCAGACTTGACAATTGTCTTGTTTCGAGAAGAATGTTTGTTCTTCGGTTTTTTCTGTATTTATTTTCTCTTTCTTAGAAATATCGAAAAATATAAAGGACTTATTAGCTTCTGTTCTTTCTTAGTCGCATTTATGGGCGGTTTTATGTACTTGCTAAAACTTCAAACAGGGATTGTACATATATCATCAGATTATGAACCTTTTATTTGGCTTATAATTGGAAGTTTCATATTTTATTTAAATCATAGTATTAATGGTATAGCACCAAAGAAACAAAAACTTCCCGTTTTAAGTTGTTTATTCCAAGTGCAGGCAGGAGTATTGCTATTGAACATTGTAAATATTTTAGTCCCCGAACAGACTTGGGAAATAATGTTCAATATTTCTTATTCTACAGTTTCACCTTATGATAAATATACATTTGGAATGATAAGTGGTTTTACTGCTTTCTCTTCTATTATTATATATTATATCAGTAATAGGATTCTTTTTTTTATGAATTTATCTAAAGCGATTCTCATTTTCTCTTTTCTTTATTTCTTAGGTTTCTTTGTGTGGGGAAACTTTAGTGAGTTGTATAAACCTCTATTTATTTTATATGTAGTATTAGTTGAGATTTTAAATATTGTAGGAATTAATTATATATTTAAAAGGAGGATATATGAGAAATAAAGAAGGGCTAGTCGATGATTTGATAACATCAATTCCAGGAGAATGGAAATTTGATGAACAAGTATCACAACATTTCGACACTCATGTAAGAAAAAGTGTCCCATTGTACGAGGAAGTACAAAAGGCTGTTATCGAAATAAGTGAATGGTTTATTAGAGACAATAGTGTTGTATATGATTTAGGTTCCTCTACAGGAGAAACCATTTCTCTTTTATTACAAAAGCATTCAAGAAAAAAGAATGTGAGATTCATCGGAGTCGAAGAAAGTTTACCAATGATAGAGATTGCAAGAAAAAAATGTAGTAGCGAATTAGTTCAATTTCTACAACAACATATAGAGGAAATAAATGAATTAGCTAATATAGATTTAGTTTTATCATTGTATACGTTACAGTTTTTACCTTTATGGAAAAGAAAAAAAGTCTTACAACGGATATATAATGGATTAGTAGAAGGTGGAGCTTTTATATTTGTAGAGAAAATAAGGGCGGAAAATTCACTGTTTGAGGATATATGGAATGACTTGTATTGGGATTTTAAGCAAGAAAATGGTTTGAATGAACAACAAGTTATAAAAAAGGCTCAAAGTTTGAGAGGCGTTTTGATTCCATTGAGTCTTACAGAGAATTTGAGTCTACTATCTGATGTCGGTTTTCAATGTATGGATACTTTCATTAAATGGCACAATTTTGCAGGAATTATAGCTGTAAAAATGCCTTCGAAAAATGATATAGAAGAAAATACTTATTTAAATACAGATAAAAATAATAAAATACAGCAATGAATACAAAGTTGATAATTCACATAGTAATTAGTTTGATCTCATTAAGTGGATTAATTGTTTATTATTACGCATTTCTACTAGGTTACAAAAAACATAATTCTCAATTAAAAAAACAATCAAAGCTTCCGGAAAAGTTATATTTTATGAGCACTTATCCAGCACTCATATGGTATGTATTACCCTTTATAGAGCAACCAAGGATGCATGGAATATATGACTGGTTAAATGGCGAATTTGTTTTTTTTAATGTTTTGTATATTCCAGTTTCTTTTCTGTTGTTTGTATATTTCTTTGGCATTTGGGGTAAAAAGTCTGTTTCTCAAAATATTGAAGCTACTAAAAGTGCATTTTATGCCCCAAGTAAATTGTTAACAGAAGGAATATATGCAAGAGTTCAACATCCAATGATCATAGGGGATATATTAGGACATTTTTCTTTGGTGTTATTAACAGGTGGAATCTACACTTGCATTTTATTCCCTATATATGTATTTATAGATCTCTTTATGATAAAAATACAGGTTAAGTATTCTTTAGAACCATATTATAAATCAGAACTTATAGTTTATAGAAAGAAAACCCCTGTTCTCCTTGATCAAAAACTATTATTTATAGTTTTATTTATGGCATTGTTGGTTATTTGTAATTTTTTAAATTATACAAAAATAATATGATTTATTTTAGCTGGGCCACCCAAATTATTTTGGCCATAATTTCATTTCTTTGGTTGATTCCTTATTATATAGCATTTAAGGTTGGGAATCGTAAATATATGTCTAAAACACTAGATTTATCTTGCAATAATAGATATACATTAATGTATTATTCGGGCTTTTTTATATCTATTCTTTGGTATATTATGCCCTTCTTAAATCAACCTCGCTTCAAACTAAACATTTTTTCTTTGTTTGACATAAAAGTAATACTGTTGGAAAATGTTCTTTACAATATTATCCTTATTGCATTAATTGGATATTTTATGTCTGTTTGGGGTACTAAAGTGGTAAATTGTAATCTGCAAGCAACCAAAGATAGGTTTTTGCATCCTTCAAAGTTAATAACGGAAGGTCCCTATAAAAAAGTGAGAAATCCGATGATAATGGGAGATCTATTTTGTCATTTAAGTTTTATTCTTCTGCTTGGAGCCATACATACATTATGTTTATATATAATTTATATATGTATTAATCTTGTAATTGTATATATAGAAAATAAATATTCATTATGTATACATTTCAAGAAAGAATATGAAGAATATGCTAAAAAAACTCCAGCTTATATGAATCAGGAATTATGGCTGTTTGCTATTTTCTACTTGGTAATTATTGTGACAAATATTTGTCTAACTACGACAATATATATTTAAATAAATAATGAAGAAAAAAGAAGGATTATCTAGGTTACTGGAAATTGCGGGAGAAAAAAAAAGTTTATTGCTTTTCTCCGGGTTATTTTCCGCTATAAGTGCATTATGTATACTTATACCATTTTGGTCTATATATGAAATATTAAAGGAATTGCTTGTTCATGCTTCTGATTTATCTACGATAGATTCTGAGCTAATGATCAGTTGGGGGTGGCTTGCTTTTATTGCTTTGATTGTGGGTGTACTATTTTTGTATGCGGGATTAATGTTATCTCACATAGCCGCCTTTCGTATTTTATATGGGTTAAAAATAAAACTTTCAGAGCATATAGGTCAGTTGTCTTTGGGATATTTAAATTCGACATCTATCGGTTGTATAAAGAAAATCATGGAACAAAATGTCGAAAAAATAGAGCATTTTATAGCTCACACTATTCCCGATTTGGTGAATGTGTTTGCAACCATAACTTTTATGTTTATTATCTTTTTTTCTTTAAATGGTTGGATGGCATTCACCGCTCTATTATGCATACTTTTAAGTATAGGAATGCAATTTTCTAATTTTGTAGGGAAAAGAGCTACTGCACTTACGAAAATCTATTTTGATGTCCAAGAACGCATGAGTGCTTCAGCTGTTCAATATGTGAGAGGTATGCCAATTATAAAGATATTTGGACAAAGTATACGTTCTTTTCGGCAGTTCAATGCCGAAATCGAAGCGTATAAAACATTTGCTTTAAAATGCTGTAATAACTATCAAAATGGTATAATTGCATTTATTATTCTGTTGAATTCAATAGTCACGTTTATTCTTCCTGTAGGAATATTAATAATGACCTCTGATCCTAAAAACATCTCATTAGCTGCAATTTATCTTTTTTTCATCGTGATGGGGCCCGGAGTAGCTTCCCCTGTATATAAACTCGCATTTTTAGCTTCAGGAACTGTAGAAATTAATGAAGGAGTAAAACGTATAGACAAAATATTTGAGGAAAAAAAACTATGTGAACCAGTTGTTCCTCAAATACCTCAGACGTATGATATTGAATTCAGAAATGTAAGTTTTGCTTACGAAGATAGAGAAAATATGACAAAGACAGAAGCGCTGAAGGATATCTCTTTTATCGCTCGACAAGGTGAAGTAACAGCTTTGGTTGGACCTTCTGGGTCAGGGAAGTCAACAATAGCCAATCTCATTCCTCGCTTTTGGGATGTTTCCTCTGGAGAGATTTTAATAGGGGGAATAAACATAAAAAATATTTCCTCACCCCAATTATTGGAGATCGTGTCTTTTGTATTCCAAGATACGTTTCTTTTCAATGATACCATATATGCCAATATTACAGCAGGAAATACTCAAGCTAGTTTATCGGATGTTATACAAGCTGCTCAAGCTGCCCAATGTGATGATTTTATTCGAAGTCTTCCTAAAGGATATGATACGATTGTCGGAGAGAGAGGCGTTTTTCTTTCTGGAGGAGAGGCACAACGAATTTGTATAGCTAGGGCTATTTTACGAAATTCTCCTATTTTAGTATTAGATGAAGCAACAGCTTTTGCTGACCCAGAAAATGAATATAAAATACAACAGGCCTTACAAAAGTTAATAAAAGGTAAAACTGTTATTATCATAGCTCATAGATTGTCTTCTATCACCTCTGCTCATCAAATTCTTGTTTTTAAGGAAGGATGTTTAGTTCAAAAAGGAAGACATGACGAACTTCATGTTACTACAGGCATATATAAAAATATGTGGAATGCTTATATAAATGCACATAACTGGAAGTTAAATCTAAAAAAATGAAATAATATGATTACAAAGGCTATAAAACATATTACTATAGGACAAACCAAACGTTTATACAAGCCTGTGGGGTATACAATGCTTGCAAACTTTATAAATATAGTTCCCTTTTGTCTTTCAATAGAAGTTATAAATACCCTTTTTAAAGCTTTTGATGGAACTGGAACTCCTCTAAACATATCTAAATTATGGGGGCTGATTGTGATAATGTTTGTATACATAATTTTTATGATTTTTGGAGAAAAGAAATCCTATAATGCAAATTTCCGGGAAGCATACAATATTAGTGCAGAAGGTCGTATTGCTTTAGCCGAACATTTACGCAAGTTGTCATTAGGTTTTCTTTATAAAAAAGATTCTGGAGAATTATCTTCCATGTTAATAACTGATTTTGCTATGACAGAACAAGGGATGTCGCACCATCTTCCTCAATTGCTTGGTGCACTGGTCATGCCTATTTTTGCTTTTTTAGGTTTATTGTTCGTAGATTGGCAGATGTCTATTGCTATGTTTTTATCCCTTCCTATTTCTTTTTTAATACTTATTTTCACTTCTAGTATTCAAAAGAAACTAGGGCAAACTCAAATTCTGGCTAAAATACGTGCCAGTAGCAGAATGGAAGAATATTTACAAGGTATACGTGTTATCAAAGCATATAATATGACTGGAATAAAGTTCATCCGTTTACAGGAAGCATTTAATGATCTCAAACGTGCGAATATCAAAACAGAAGCTCTGATTGGACCTATTGTCATGTTGTCTGTAACCCTTCTTCGTATGGGACTTACTTTGATGATATTATGTGGTACATACCTTTTAATTGGAGGAAAACTTTCTGTTGCTATTTTTGTGATGTTCCTTATCGTTGGCTCCAGAGTTTTTGACCCACTAACATTAGCACTAATCAATCTTGCAGAATTCCGTTATTATTCTATTGCAGGTGAACGTATTTTGAATTTACTAAATGAACCAGAAATGTCAGGAACACAAGATGCCCCGGAACAAGGAGATATTATATTTAGAAATGTATCTTTTGGGTATAATGATAAATATATCCTACATGATATAAGTGTTACAATGAAACAAGGTTCTTTAACTGCTATAGTTGGGCCTTCTGGAAGTGGAAAAAGTACATTGATGAAACTTTGCGCTCGGTTTTATGATCCTGATAAAGGTGTAATATTATTAGGTAACAAAAATATACGAGAGATTGATCCTGAGAAACTTATGCAACGCATTTCAATGGTATTTCAGGACGTATATTTATTTCAGGATACCATAAAGAATAATATTCGATTTGGTAAAGAGAATGCTACAGATAATGAGATAATAGAGGCGGCTAAAAAAGCTCAATGTCATGATTTTATAATACATTTACCTCAAGGATATGATACAATGATAGGTGAAGGTGGATGTACCTTATCTGGAGGAGAAAAACAGAGAATCTCAATTGCACGTGCTATATTAAAAGATGCTCCTGTAATTTTATTAGATGAAGCAACAGCTTCTTTAGATCCAGAAAATGAAGTGGAAATACAGTATGCAATCAATTCTTTAATACAAGGTAGAACTGTTATAGTTATAGCGCATAAACTAAAAACAATAAGTGATGCTGATAAAATTATTGTTTTAGATGGTGGAAATATTGTAGAACAAGGGACACATGAACAATTATTAAAAGATGAGGGATTATATGCTCATTTATGGGATATTCAAGAAAAATCCTGTAATTGGAAAGTAAATGTATAGAGATGGCATAAGGAAAATCAAAGCCGACTCCGGAGCTTTTTGGGGGGAGGCGGTTTGGCGGCGTTTCCGCCGTTAAACCGTCCTGTTTTCGTTTAACGAAAAGACAACTTGCTGTTTGCAGGAGCAGACCACGTTTATCCAATAATTATTGTGTATCAGCCCATTGTATGGCTATTCTCCTGTGATTTTCGGGGCATTTCCATCAAATATTTGCCGACAGCTCTCCCCATTAAAGGGTGGATATCTCTCCATAATTATGTGACTTACGCTCATAATTCAGGAATAAGGAGACGAATATACGGGAAATCTGTCCTTTATATACCCTATTGTCCATTAATGGATTGTTACTTTCACACATCTACAAATGGAGAGTGGCAGTGAGTCGTATATGCTTCATGGTTTTTCTGCATTATCTCCATTAATGCGTACATTTGTTTATATTCAAATGAGAGCATTTGCTACAACGTACAAATAAATTATATCATTGTTGCTTTTTTGTTATCCATTCTAATAAAGTAAGAATTAATTCGCTTATTTATAATGTGATAATGTGTTTAGTAGGTTAGTTGCCCACCAGCCTATGCGAAACACAATTAAAGCTATGAGCATCACGATTTTATCTATTCCTACAACAATCCCGGAAGTAAGTGAGGTGAACCAAAGTTTGGCTGCATCCTTTTCCATATTAGTCACTTCGTCCACCCCGGTCTGTTCCATAGTGGCTTCTATCAGATTAGGGTCGGAAGTTCCGCTGTGTGCCACATCTGCCTGTGCTTGCAGGCTGGTGTACATCGTATCTCTTGCATAGATGAGTTGCTGCACCTCCTGAAATTTATCCTCTATCTGTGTGGCTTCTGCCTGGTACAGGTCATGAGTGTAAGAGCCGATACAGTTCGGAATATAGGATAGGAAATCCAACACGCACCAGTTGCTCCCGCTGTTTACCATACCCGTGTCTGCCGGAGGATACCACCAGCATAGGATAATTGAAATAGCCAATGGCTTGAACAACTTCATGATATCCAGCGGTTCGTTCTTGACCATCATCTTATACGCCATGCCTGCTGCCATGACGATTGCAAACAAGGCCGCGAGTGCCATACACATCTGGAGAATCCACCAATTACTTCAAGTGGGTCTAAACATCGGAAATAAAAGGCAACAAGATTGATAAAAGGATACTGATTTACAGTTTCTTAGGAAGAAATGAAGATTTTGGATTGCTTCGTTATACTTTCCTAAAATTGCGGATTATTTGACTGATTTTGTCCCTTTTTTGTCCCGTTTGGCAATACCTTTGCAATAGCAATTATATTGTTGATTACCAATAAGAAAGCAAATATAAACATCAGAAAATAAAGAAAACAAAATGGGACGAAAGAAGAAAGAAATCAAATTGAAAGAGCCTGTCCGCATCCGTGAGAAAAACCTCTTGGACGGCAGCATTAGCCTGTATCTTGACATCTATTATCGGGGAAATCGAAAGAAAGAAGGTCTGAAACTCTATTTAGTGCCGGAAATCAATGCCGCAACCAAGTTGCAGAATGCCAACACACGCAAATTGGCAGAACAAATCAAGGCGCAACGCATACTTGACATTCAGAAAGAGGGGCTTGTGGATTGGGACAAGGTAAAAAAGTCAAGGCTGACACTCAGCGCATGGTTCGGGCAGTATGTGGAAGACAATGCAGAACTCTCCGAATCATCCAAACGCTCCAAAAGAAACGTGCAGGCACGAGTGGAACAATACCTATCCCACATAGGGAAGCCCGACCTGTCATTAAAAGAAGTAGATAAGGAGTTCTGCAAAGGCTTCATCGCATTCTTAAAAACTTGTACTTTCAATGACGGAAAGAAAACATTAAGTTGCACCACCTGTCGTATCTTCGTAAACCGCTTCGGCTCTGCATTGGCTAAGGCGGTGCGTGAGGGGCTTATCGAGCATAACCCATTCACGTTGCTGGAAGCCAAAGAGAAACCGCAGAAGTTGGTTGCCGACCGTGAATTTCTAACCATTGAGGAAGTTAAGAGAGTGATGAACACTCCCTGTCGGTATGAGATTGTAAAAAAAGCGTTTCTGTTCTCTTGCTTCACAGGACTTCGTTACAGCGATATGAAAGCGTTGAACTGGAGCGAGATTCATTCCGCTGCAGATGGCAAGACGGAATACATAGACCATGTACAAATCAAGACCAAAGACCGTGTAACCATTCCTTTATCGGAAGAAGCAAAAAGATGGATGCCTGAAAGAATTGAGGGCATGGATAACATTTTCCATCAACTAAAGATAACGCACACTACTGTAGAAGTGGTACTAAAGGAATGGATGGAAACAGCCGGAATACAAAAGCACATAACCTACCATTGCTCACGCCATACCGCAGCCACCATGCTTTTGACTTTGGGAGCCAGCATCTATGTGGTAAGTAAGATTCTTGGACACAAGAGTATCAAAATGACAGAGGTTTATGCAAAAATCGTGGATAAGAAGAAACTTGAAACGGTAAACCTCGTCAATGGAATGTTTGACCAAACACAAATAGCAATATGAAGATAGAAATCAAAGAACGTAAGCTGACCGCAGGAAACCGAAGCCTGTATCTGGAATATTACGAAACAGGATTCCGTAAGAAAGAGAACCTGCATCTGTATCTTGTACCCGAAGATTTGCCAAAGGCAAAGAAACTGAACCGTGAAGCATACGACAAGGCGAGAGTGATTCGTGCCGAGCGTTTGCTAAATCCACCATCTTTTGAGAAGAAACCCAAGCAAACAGAGGGGAAGAATGAAAAGGCAGAAACACTGACATGGCTTGATTGGTGTGATGAATATATCGAATGGTCAAAGGCTTGCGACAACAGCAAGAAAATGTTACAGCATAAGGGAGTGGTTCGTAAACGAATTGCCACATACCTTGAAAAGATTAAACAGATAAAAATACTCCTGAAGAATGTTGATGCCCAAATTATAACAGGGCTTTTTGACTATATGCGCAATGAATACCGTAACCCACGACAGATAAAAACGCAGGATGGCAAATTGGCTGACTATACGCTGCTTCTGTTTGAGGAAACGGTAAAGGCGATATTCAACAAGGCGGTAAGGGAAGAACTTATAGCGTTCAATCCTGTACATAGTCTTACAAAAGTTGAGCGTTTCCATGCACCTGACAAACATAGGGAATACCTCACTCCAGAAGAATTGACTCGCTTCCTCAATGTGGAATGCGCAACGGAGAATGAAAGGACAGTACAAATGGCATTCGGCTTATCGTCCATGACAGGCATCCGACTTGGCGATATGCAGCATCTTCGCTGGGGAGATATAAAACTCATAGATGGGGTTCAGACAATCTGCATCATACAGCGCAAGACCAAACGTCCTGCGACTATTCCGCTCAATGATATGGCTTTGTCATTTCTTCCACCTCGTGAAGATGATAATCCCGAAAGTTTGGTGTTCCATTTAGTAAAGAAGTCAGACAACATATCAAAGTATGTAAGGCGCATAAAGGACAAAGCTGGGATAGAAAAGGATTTCACCTACCATTCAAGCCGGCACACAACGGCAACATTGGCTATCAGTGCAGGTGCGGATATTTCATCAGTAAAAGAGGTACTTGGTCATAGCAGCGTGACATCTACAGAAGTCTATGCCAAAGTGAACCTTGAAAAGAAGATTGAGGCAGTCAGTCTGTTTGATGGTGTCTTTTAATGAAGTCGCAACGCAAGCAAAGGGAGGTGTTTTTCTTCCCTCTGTTTGTGAAAAATAAACTCAAATTGGTCATTAGAAACCATACATAATGAATTTCCAATGACCAATTTGGGATAAATGACGATAAGAGATATTGATAAAGTCTTATTTCTTTTTTATATACAAGCTATCTAAATAGTAATCCCTTTTCTGCATATTCTTTTCTATAAAATCAATCTTATTCTCTATTGATTGTATCTTTCTTGGAGTTTCTGCCACTTCCTTATACGAAAAAATGAACCAAATGGTAACTATAGCCACAATTCCACCAATAGTCCAACTATACCATTGTATGGATAGTCTTTTATCTATTTTGTTATCAAGGTCTCCCAGTTTGTTATTGATTTCTCCTATTTTCTCATTCTGTTTGTTTTCCGAAATATTAATTTTTTGTTCTAATTCCTGTCGGAGGTCTGAATGTGCGACCTCATTCTTTTCTTTATAATCAGAAATCTTATCATCGAGTCTACAATAGGAATCCCAAAAAGCGCTTCCTGATGCAGTTTGTAGAGAAGTCGGGGCTGAACTATCTACATAATTTTCCTGATATCGTTTCCTGCTGAAATCTTCACTGCTGTCAGTAACACCATGAGGAGGATTCTTCTTTCGAGATCTTTGCGTGTAAGGTCTTATCTTACGAAAATTACTTTCAAGGTCGTACTCTCCATTATTAGTATAACTTTGAATGTTGGAACTTAATCCTTTGCGTGTTTTTTTCTCATTTCTTGTTTTTCCCATGCTTAAAACTCCGCCAAGTTAGAATATAAGTTCTTTTCTACTGACAATGATAGTGTATAAATATCTTTAATTAAGGACTTTGCATTTATGTTTTGTGTTTCATTTGTCAGATAGTTGTCTGTATCTATTACGACACCTATATGTTTTTTACAATCGAATATTTTAAACTCACGATCATAAAAAGCATCTTCTTCATTGAGTGGTCCAATTTGATACATCCCATTTTCGTAAACTAAATTAAATAGAAAATCTTTGGCTGGATATTGGTCAATAAGGAATTTTGCGGGAAATGAAGCCTTAAAATTATTAAGAACTGAATTATAATCTTTAGATTTAACCATATATGTTCCTATTATCCGGCAGCCAATGCGACGGATGTTCAATTCTCCAAGAACATTTATGACTGCTTCATATATTTTTTTGAATGTTGAATAGAAGCCTTCAATAGAATTTATTTTAAAAGAAATAAAACTCAAACGGTTAAATGTGACGGCAACGATATTTGTTGCTTTTTCTTTGTCCTCGTGATCTCTACAGATCTCTAATGGATACTTCACTTTGTCCAATCTCCCAATGATTGATATTAAATGCCTTACAGTTTTCTATTTGTTCTGCCAACAACCCTTTTTTGTCGAGCATTGATACTTTCGGATCAAATCGTAGTTCAATTATAAATTTACGATTCCCTATGTTCTTTGTTTCGATATTCTCTTGCATATTATCTTAACCAATTAACTGCCGATTTATTTATTTCCTCAAACCAATGATTCTCATCCGTACAATTTTTTACCAGTTCATTTGAATGTTCCAAGAAACGGCGTACCTGATGAGAGTCCGGTATATAGTTCACTTTATAGCTATCTTCAAGCATTTTCTGGAAAACATTCAAAGATAATGGTATTATTGTTGATTTTCCTCCGTAATATGATATGTTAGTACGGTGTAGAGTATAAAAGTGAGCAATGCAGGCTTCATTTATCGTAGGAGCAATGAACAGGCAGTAGCAAGGCTTGCCACTCGTCTTTTTCATTTTTCCTAAATGACGGCTTACAGGTTCACCCTCCATATCATATTGTTTCTGTCCGCTTGCCATCGTAACTTCAACAATAAGCATATAATCCCCATAGTCGCATACAATGTCAGCCATATTTCCTTGTGCGGTAGAAAGAGGCTTCCCGAAATCATCAAAGTTCAGGTTCGCCTTGATTTCTCCACCATCAAGCATTGTCATGGCACGCCAAGTGTTCCATTCAAGCATCAATGGAGCATCGTATAATTCCTTATTTTCAATTTGCTTGAATGTATTTTGTATGTCATCATAGAGCTTGTAGTCTTTTATTTCGACTACTTGCCTGCTCAATGTATCTGTTTTCCTTTGTTCCGTGAGATCTGCCAACAAATCTTTCAACTCAGATATTTCAACTTCTTGGTTGAACACAACTTGTGGAAACTCTGCATGAAGTTTGGCAACAAGTTTCTGCCTGTCGTCTGTAAGTAATTGTGGCACTGTCGCATTTCCAAGATATTCAATATAGTCTTTTTCGTTATCAATAAAACAAGGGCTACGGTCTATTGTTTGCAAAAGGTAATCTACATCCTCTATGCGCTCAGGCACGATACTTAACGATTTTCCAACGTGTGATACATTCACAAGTCCCGTTGCACGCAAGTATCTGAAACAAGCATCCGCATAATCGCGCATATTACTTGATTGCGTTCTTAGAAATTTATCCAATGACGCATCGCTGCTCTCGCGAGTTTGCGTTTCTCCATTCATAATCCTCTCTTCGAAGATACGTGTAAGCTCATTACGCAGATATTCTGCCTTGAATGCCTTATAGCTTCCTTGATGTTCAACTTTTGCAATACGAAAAGCCTCAATCTTTTGAACAATGTTCTCAAAGTTACGCCAATCTGTGAGTTGCATTCCAAATATCTGTAACTCATCAAACTTCAATGTGCCCATAGTACGTACCAACCGAAGTAGCTCCAAATATGGTTTTACCCAGAAAGAGGCAGCCTTTGCTGTTGGTTTATGATATGGTGAAGGTATTTGAAACTTCAGCATTTGCCGAAGAAAAACTTCTTCCTTTCGTTTAGATGTCAGCAAGGCTTGTCCTGCCGGAGTAATGGAAATACGAGGCGACAGGACTACAAAACCAAGAGATTTAGGCGCACGGTTTATCCTGTCGCGTGCGCTAAACGCAGGGTCATTCTCTCCTTTTCCATTAAAGAATTGTTCTTCACGCAGGATGTCCATAAAGGCGCATTGCGTTTCGTTATTCCAATGATTACCTGCAAAATGTTCGACAAGTAATCCAATTTCGGGTATCATCTTCTCCGGTGTACGAGGAGATGTCGTTAGAAATAATAATTGACTATCTATTCGTGCCATAAGGTTGCCTTGCTTCAAATAATCTTAATTGAGCTGTTTCCGGCTCATTATAAACTGCATATTGTGATGAACAAACATGTATATTATCCCAGCATTTCCTATAATTGGCTACAACAATATGCTTTGCTGCAGCCTTGAATCTGTTTCGGATATTTACGGCATAGTTCTTCTCGTATTCATCTACTATATAACCTTTGTACAATTCTTCCGTCAAAGGGGTGCGCCCAATAACCATTAGTGTCTTGCAGGGAAGATTGGCAAAATCATTCGCTAATCGTCTATGGTTGTCTTCATTGAAACCATCTTTGTATTCTTCATTTCCATAATCTGAAAAAATACAATCATAAGGAGGGTCAAGGAAAACAAAATCGTCATCCCTGCACATATTAAATACATCATTATAATCTGTATTAAGTATTTCTGCACGTTGCAATAATTTACTATGCGACAAAGTAACAGACTTGGTATTAAGATGAGTATAACGACCAAAAGGAACATTGAATTCCCCTTTGGCGTTATAACGTATCATTCCTGAGTATGCTGTTTTGTTGATGTAATAATACAGTAACGCATCCGAATAAGATTTATCCATAGTTTCATTGAACATGGCTCGTAGAAGATAATAAAACTCTTCATTTTTATCTTCAACCCGTTCATCAGGATGTAATGCCTTTAATGCATCAAACTCATTTCTATTATTAGTGTATAACAATTCTATTTCATCAAGTTCTCTCCGCAGATTAGGGTAGTCGTCCCTTACTCCACGATAAAACTTCATTAACTTCGCATTTATATCATTGATAATAGCTTGGCGGGGCTCAAGATAAAAGAACAACGCGCCACCGCCAAAGAAAGGCTCAATGTAACGTCCTGTAAAACGAGGAATATGCCACATAATATTAGGAATTTCCTTCGATTTACCACCCCTGTATTTTATCATTGGTTTCATTTGATTCTTCTAAATCTAATTCATGTTTGCAAAATTACAAAATATCCTGGAAAGTATTGTATGAATCATCGTAAGTTTTGATTTTCACTTATTTTCTTGAAATTATTGATATACCAATGGTTTTACAGACGAGTTTTCAAATGATAAGCAATAAGCGTAAGCAGAGAGCACGCCAAAATAACCCAGCAAAACACTTTCGCCCAAAAGTCAGAAACCCACACGCCCTCATTCCTGCTAAGGATTTTCTTTATTTTGCGCTCGTGGGCTTCCATTGCCTGAGTTTGCTTCTCAAAATGGCGTTTCATCACTATCTCGTCCGTAACTAATACGGCTTGCGAGTTTTTCATCAACAATTCCATATCCTCTTGCGCAATGCTTACCTTGTACTCTGTCTTTTCTTGCGCTTTGACAATGGCGTTGTTAATTCCGGTTACGATATTAGCAGAGTTATCAGTGGCGGATTTAAGGGCTGCAATGGCTTCATTCAAAGTCACTGTAGCCTTTTCCAATGCTTCTGTCGCTTGCCGTAAGTCTTTTTGGGCGGCTCGCAATTCATCAATGCGCTTATCAACGGCATCCGATTCCACCGTTATCCGATGGTCGTTCTCTATCTCGTTCATCAGACCGTTCAGGTCGATGGGGTCATTCTTTGGTTTTCCTATGCTCATGTCTTTTGATATTGGGTTGAAAAATTATCTGTGAAGCCCTTTCCTGCGCTTGCACATTTGGTTTGCCATTCTCGCACAACGACGTGCCCATTCAAGTTCATCTTCGTCTTTGTCCCGTCCCCAGCCACCTGTATCAGAACCACCGCCACCGCTTGAAGCCGCCATGCTCGTGGCTGCATCCAAATATCCGGCAAACAACAGAAGAGCCGTGTGCTGTATCTCTTCCAACTTAGCCAACGGATGCGCTTCTTTCAAAGAACACTCCTGACGGATGATGTTGTCTGCGGCATCCGATAGGGAAACATTGAATGTCCTGTTGTTGTCCGTGCCGATGGAATAGTGCTTCATTACAGGTTGCGGTGTTGCCTGTGGTTTGGAAATGGCAGTCGGCGTGGCTGTCCTTGTTTGCCTGTTTTCTGCTTGCGATTGGTAGATTTTACCCTCCTGCGGATGCAATTTCTGCCACGTATTCATAATCTTTGAGGGGACAAGGTTACGACCGACACCCAACTTTGAGGACTTATAACTGGAGTTTCCTCGCTTGATGGAATAGCCGTAAACCGTTCCGTCCTCGTTTTTCTGTATGTGTACCCCATAGCCACGCTTCACCAGTTCCGCTTCGTAGCGTTCCCAACTGAACTTATCCATCTTACGGAGAATCTCCATACAACAGCCTGAAACCTCCTGCTTATGTCGTATGCCTATTTCTTCGGCCTGCATCCAGCCGTAACGTTCGTTGATGATATTCGCAGCCATTACAGCCCTCATGCCGGGTAGGTGTCCGTCATTGATTTTGCCCTCCATATCCACACGGTTGGCATCAATGTGCAGGTGGAGAATGCCACTCTTTGCATCCCGATGTAGGGCGACAACGTATTGCGAACCTTTGAGGTTGGTCTGCTTGGAAGAAGCGCGTTTCGTCTTTTTAGACAGGTCTATGGAATCAAACTCTTGGATGAACTCGTCTGCCAAACGTGCCCAGTCGTCCATCGTCCAGCCCTTGCTTTCTTCTGCGGTTGGGGAAATTTCAATCCTTATCACATTGTCGGTAAGCGGTCTGCCTCTCTTTCTTTCGTTGGCAAACATCTTCTGTACAAACATCATCCGCTTGAACATCGCTTCGGGAGAAATGTCATCCGGCAGAAGATTGGTCTTGACTATATCTGATCTGTCTTTATTGACGGAGTATCTGATGGCATTTGAGCCATGCGAAATGGTAGCTGCTTTTGCAATCATAACAGGTAGGGAATTTTATTCGTTAAGGTAAGCTTCAATCTGATTCCAACGGCTGATGAGCTTTGTGGCAGCTTTCATCCATTGCTCCACAAATCGGGTGTCGCTGAAATAGATGGCACGCTTATCCGCTTGGATGGACTTCACGGCTGCCACGATACGGATAAGGTCGCCTCTTGCATCCGAAAGGCTGCACAGAGCTTCCGCTTCGCGCTCGGTCAGCCGCAAGTGTGGACGATGCCCCAAAGCCGTCCTGCGTACATAGTCACTCATGGTCAAACCGCAGGATTGGGCGAGTTCCAAAGCCTTGGTGTATTCGTCTTCCGTAACTCTGGCTTCAAGGCGCAAGATTCGTCTTGTTTCTTTCTTATCCTTTTCCTCTTCCTTATTCTCGCCAATCAGTTTGTCGTTATCATTGTTCTTCATTCTTTTCTGCATTATAATGGGTAAAACATCTTATCTAAAAAGGTACAGCACGGTGGGAGCTTGCGACTGCCGGAATACGCTTATGTGGTACTGGCAAGCGAAGCGAGCCTGTGCGACATAGGCACTTCTTGTAACACTACACACCAAATTACAGTACATTCTGTTGTATCTGAATGATTTATAATTGCCAATCGTCCCTTTAGGTATTAGCGGATTCTTCCTCTGCCAAAGGCTGTGGAGAAGCCCATACCGTGGTTGGATATATCGAAGCGGAATCTATCTGTACAGTATCTCTGGCGTTTCCGTCTTCTGCAATCTCATCGCCTGATGTAGTTGTGGGCGAACTTGGAAACTCATGACTATCTGTTTCAGCATTCAATCCATCGTTACTGTTGCTGTCCTCTGCTTCGTTTTTATCGCCAATCAGGAATGGCAACGGTTGTTCGCAGACAGAAGAAGAAGCCATCAAGAGTTCGCCATCATCAGCTATAACAGGTATATCTTCTATTATTGGCGAAGCCGATAAATCAGGGAAGTAAGTTTCATCCGATACTATCGTGCTGTCTATTTGCGTTTGGGTAGGGCAATTTGTTTCTGTTTGGCTCTCCAAAATATGCTGTCGGTTCATTTGAAGAATACTATCGTTGTTATATGCGCGGTTAGCCGTTTCTTGGTTGCCGTCCTTACGGTCTTTCATTCGGACATAGAAAGGGTTGTCGATACGCTTGCCGTCCAGCATCCAAGCCGATACGCATTTCAGCATGTGAATGCTCGTGCGGTTGCTCTGAACGGATGCGACAATACCAAGCCGATTCATCTTGTCAATCACACGTGAGATAGTCTTCTTGTCATAGCCCAATTTGCAGGACAATTCCACTTCCGACAAAGCCGCCTGTCCGACTTGCAATGTCGTGGCAAAGCCTTTCTTGGAATACTCCGTTTGTTCCAGCACGGTCGCTTCAATAAGCCGGTTAAGAATCTTCATTCGGTCAATGCCGTATTTGCTTCCTGCCAGATAAGAAAGTTGTTCCTGCGACAACACGATACAATAGCTCAAATCTTTATTCATTATTTGTCTGTTTATGGATAATCTAAAACTGGTGCAGCCAAAAGAAAAGTCAGTAGTGCATACCTCGCCCTCTCTCCGGCATATAATACTCCTTGTCGTATGCGATATGGTCAAGTATATCTTGAAGCCTGTTCTGTTGTTCGGTGTCAAGTACACGGATGGCAGCGATGGTAATTCGCTGCGAAGCAATCCTGCGATGCTCGCAATTAGTTTCCGACATACTGCCGTCTCCGTCAGCATGGATGCTGTGCAGGTATTCGTTTACCGCCATAGTCTGCTCCTTGCTCGGAAACGTAGAGGGATAACGGTCTTGAACATACGCAACCATGTGGCTGACCGCTTTTGCCAACAAAGGCTCACGCTCGCTGATGCGCTCTATCAGTTCTTCTGTTCCCATGGCGGTTAGGGTCTGTTGTTCATATCATTCAACCTTGCAGCAGCTTCCGCTCTGATTTCTTCCTCCGACAGGGACTTTGCTCCACGTACCCAATCAAGCAGGGCTTTCTTCTCAAAGAAGATAAGTTTGCCCGCAGGCTTGAAGAAAGGTAATTGGTTAAGGTGCGTCATTTTGTAGAGGGTACTCTTGGCAATTCCGAGAAATGCGGATGCCTCTTCAAGGTTCAGAATCTCCTTTGCGGTAAAACAGAGGTCTTCCAACTTGTTCACCCTTTCCTGAAGCTCGGCAATCTTACGCTCGTGGTCGAGGTTCATTTTTGATGTTTTGTTTTCAGTCATATTCTTGGTTTTTATCTGTTTATTTGTAGATTTTTGATGCAAATGTATATGATAATATTTGATGATATGCTCACTTTAATCTTAATTAAATATCTATAAATCAGCGATTATTCGTATAATTCGCCACATCTTTCTGCACCACTTTTAAGTGGCAATTAGCTATTGCGGGAAACAGGGCAACGCACTTTATTACAACCGAAGAATCTGAATCAAGTCTGACAAAAGAAGTGTACAAATGCCAATTCTAATGATTGGCATTTGTCTTGAACAATGTACAATTATCAGGGAAACATTATTTAACGGTAAAACATGAAGTAATGTATCTGAAACCTTGAAGAACCTGTCGTGGTACAAGATTATGGAAAAGTGCGTTATGAATGAGAGAAATAGGTTCATCTGTTCGTTTTTTACGGGACAAATTTGTACCTTTGTACTCGGAACGAGGGTATTCTGATAAGGATATTCGGAACAAAGAGGTCTTGGCTTTATTTTCCTGCGGTTTTGTCCCATTTTTGTCCCGTCAAAATTTTGTCTCATGGTGCAAGATTTTACAAGTTGCTGATTTAAAACGATTAGTAAGGATGATAAAGGGCAGAATTTCGCTAACCACCAGTAACCACCAAAACGGGCCTTGTGAACCTGTGAAGGTGGCATCCGTCAGGAACTCGTTGGTCTGAAAAATCACATCATCAATCTCTTCTTCAAGCAGATTGATGCCGAAATCTGAAAGTATATCTCCGCTTGCCATCTATTTTTCCATTAAATTTTATCTGTTCACACTCTCGTTCTCATTTCCGTCTTCGTTCCCGTCATCATTCTGCGACCCTCGCACTGCTGACCGGGATTCATTCCAGCGACTCATGGCATTGCTGATAATGCTTCTTTTGTCTATCGGGCGGTTCTCCGTTGCCGAAAGGAGATTCTTCGTGGCATTGCGGTTGCTCAACTGGACGAGATATTTCACCAGTACATCGTTTTGCCGAGAGACATCGGCATAGATTTGCAGATACTCTTTCTTACGCTGCGCGTTGGGCATATAGGCATCCCTTGTTGCCTTGATTGCGCATTGATAGATACGGTAATAGTCGTTCCACCGTTCTTTTTCTTTTGGCGAGCCGCCTGTCATCATTATGCGGTCAATGTTCTTCTGAAACTGCCGCATCTGTGATTCCACCTTGTCCTTTTCCGCAAGCCAGGCTAAATCCACTTGTCGGTCTGCCACATTCAAGGCTTCAATCTTGGCTCTGCTTGTGAGTGCGGAATCTATGGCTTCCGCTTCATTTACCTGCTGATAGGAAGCCACGCCTGCCGCCGTGCGGAATGTGAGTTTGTTCTTGACAGCTGCCGTTTTCTTGTACTTGTTGTGCAGCAACGTGTAATAAAGTTCCGGTTTGAGCGCACCGGCTCCGGTTTCTTCCACCGTGATTTGGTTCATCTTGGGCGAATCGTGGTTGTAGGTGACATATTGGGCGTTTGCCGCAATGGTTGCCACGAACAGCATCGTTGTAAAAATCCATTTCATAATTTCTCTATTTTTAGTTATCAATAATCCAGTTTACCTGATTGTCTCCACCGTCCGAAAGCATCGTCAATAAGTTCCCGTTTGGTCTTGGTACGATAGACTTTCTCTTTCCAATAGCCGATACGAACCTGTATGTACCGCCAGGTCTCGAAATAAGCACGGTTCAAATGCTTCTCGATATTGTCAAGAGAACAGTTGATGCTGTTCAGCACCATCAGCAAGTCCGAAGTGGAACAAGCCGCCGCACCTGTGGCGTACAGAACCAAATCGCTCACGGATTTATATAGGTATTCTCCTTCCTGGGCTATCATCCGTATGGCTCCGGCATTGATGGATAATATCAGAGTGTCTGCCAACTCTATGTGTTTCCGCTTGATGACCTTCTCATTGAAATCTTCAAGCATCGCCTTGTAGTCGGATATTCTTTCGCTGACCCCTTTGTAGGTGGAATGTACATTCAATGCCGTGCGCAGGGACTGGTACATCACGTCAATCACATCGAAAGCTCTGGTGTACTTGTCCAAATCTACATTCAGTTCCTTATAACCCACCGTTTCCTTACGGCTGTACTCATGCAACAGTTTATTGCTGTGTTCCAATGTGGAGCGAGCCAGCAAGAGGCTTCGTTGTTGCTTGTGGTCATTGATATAGGCTTCAACCGTCCTCACATCAAAACTCCATTGCGCATTTGCGGACAGGGGTGCCAGCAGCATTATCAACAATCCGAGTATATATGTCCTGCCTCTTTTCATCGCTTGCCCTCCTAAATCTTTCTGTTTCGTGCGTTTTCCATCCAACGGTCGTGACATTCCTCCACAAGGGAAAGTCTGCGCCCCTGATCATCGTCAACGGGTGTCAGAACATCTTTCAGCACGTCAATGATACTGCGCCTGTAGTGCATCATCTTTTCCAATGATACCAAGTCGGCGTAAATCTTCGTGAGCCGGGAATCCACTTCACGGGCTATCTCCAGCCGGTCGCTTGACCAAAGCAGGTGATACATATCGTTTGTTTTCGTGTCCTCCTGCGGTGCAGTACGGGCATATTCAGTCGTTATCTTGCACTTCGGATATTCTTTCGCGATTTCCGCTATGCGGTCATTGACCAGTTTTGTCTTTTCCTTGTCGCTCATATCGGGGTCAAGCGTAATCACTTCCACCACATGGGTATCGGAATACTCTGTTGTCAAGTCCCAGGAGATTTGCAGGATAGCTCTGTGTATCTTGATGCCAAGGAAGTATTTGGGCTTTCGGGCGATTTTCAGTGTCGCCTTGAATGTGATGATGCCGTTGATATTCGGGATTGTGCCTTTTCGGACATAGGTGTAGCCGTTCCAGGAACCGTTGTCCTGCCAGGTGATATTGTAAGCCGTCTTGCAGTCTTGCATGATAGCCGGTATCCGGTAATAGTCATCGGTCTGCACATCGTTGTCGCTTTGGGCTTCTTTTTTTGCCTGTGCGATTTCCTCTTGCTTCTGCTGCCAGGCGGCAAGTTCAGGTTTCAACCTGTTTATTTCCGCTTTGTTCTCATTGTATTTCTGACGGAGAGGAACGGCATCCTCCACGCTGGCATTGGCAATCTGTTTGATAAGCGATTCGTTTTCCTTTTCCAATGCGGATATTTGTGACTGGAGCGCGTAAACCTTGTTGTCCGCTTCCCGCTGCATGGCATCGAGTTCAGACAAATCCAGTTCCTCGCTTTCGGCTGTAGTCTTCATCGCGCACTCCTTGGAATGGGCGTTGAGCGTACTTCCGCATTTCCGGCACTTGTACTGGGTTGTTCCCTGCCCAAGTGTCGCACCGTCCGAACAGGTGACACTGATTGTTACCGTTTCGCATCCTTTCAGTTTCTCTTCATTGGTTGCCTGGTAATAGTTCCGGCTGTCGGAAGCGATATAATAGACATAGCCGTCTTCGTTGTCGTTAAACTCAGACAGATGTGCATTAAGTTGAGCCTTGAATGTGTTCAAATCCATCGAATAGGAATCGAACACGTCTTCATAGACTATTTCCTCGTTGTTCCAGCTTTTCGTGACATGGATTTCGTAGGCGTATGCCTTCTTGGTCTGTTTCTTCCCTTTTTTAATGATATAGCTGGACTGGTAATAATTGATTGTGTAACTGAAGCCGTCATTGGCATTGTTAAGCTGCTGCACCCTGTTCCTTGACCATCCGGCATAGCGTTCCGAATTGGAAAGGGCCTGCTCCTTTTGCGATGCGTTGGGATAGAAGTTCGGATCGCTTGTCTTGAAGCGGGTCCATTCACCACCTTCAAGGATGCTCTTGTCATCTGTCGGGGGATAATAGTCGCAGAGGGAGACACTGCCACGGTCACGCCTCGCGATGTACCATCGCTGGGTGTAGTAATTCCCGGCTGTTTCGTCCAGATAATCGGTAATCCACGAAGTGAGGTTGTAGTCGCTGAACTTGAACAATCCTGCCACATTTTCTTCACCACCCACGATGCCCTGTATGGTCTGTCCGGCATTGTTCTCCAGTTGCTCGAAAAGTCCGTTGTAATGCTCGTAGATGTCAATGACCTTGCTGACTTTCCCGTTCATCAGCTCGTGAAACGAGTTCTGTTGCAGCAAGGCGTTCCCGATATTGGTGATTCCCGAAGTGGCAAGACCGGCTCCCATCCGGTAAAGTTTGTCCAAATCGGCTTTCAGGTTTTCCTTGGTGAAGTTGCCCGGCACTTTGGATATGTCATCAAAGAGCCGTTGCCAGTCCACGTTGCCAATCTCGGAGAGTTTTAAGATGGAGGCGATTTCTTCATTGATTTCCAGAAAGGCGATATCGGAGAAAGACAGAGTGCTGTTGGTGACAACGCTCTCGAACTGCATACAGAGGGATTTGATGTCATCGCACACTTTCATCAGATAACTGCACCAATGGAGTGCGGTCTGTGGAGAACGGAGCATCAGTTTGGCGACAATCCATGTCTTCGGGATAATCTTGTGCGCCACCAAGTGATAAATCCTGCGGTAGTAGTAATTTTCGGTGGCACAGCTCCAGATGCCCAAATCAGTGAGTGCCTTCCTCTCCAGGAACTTGCTGGCAAATATTCCGGCAGTGGCCACTTCGGAAGCCTTGTAGTGTTTCAGTATATTCTGCACCTGCTCGTCATAATACGCTTCTGCAACGGTTCCAGTACCGTAGGCGGCAACCATAGCGGCAACGGTTTTCGCATCAAAGTTCACGCTGTAATACTGGGCATGAACTTGTTGGGCGAAAATCGTGGCTATTGTCATTATTATGAGAGCAAATCGTTTCATTGTTGTTTTGTCTTTGGTTGATGAAGATTCAATACCTTCCCGGCAGCATTCACTTTTTGGGCAAACGGCAGGGACTTGCTTATTCCGGAAGCATCCCAGTCAGCACAATAACGCTTGATGGCTTCCTTGTGGCTACATTGCAGTTCAGCCTTGTAGAGTTTCAAGGCTTCTTTCTCGGCCCGTTCCGTGGTATAGGTCATGTAACACTCATGAGGTTCCTCCACACCATACACACCGCTGGTAGTGCCACGGCGGATAAAGACCTCACGAAAGAACGAACGCCTCTCTTTATTCTCCAGCCGGTTGATGGTAAAGATTTTCTTGCAGTCAACATCGGTCAGACCGAGAATAGCCTTGATGGTATCAAAGCGTTCACGGAACTTGCTTTGGTCAAGCAACATTACCACATCGGAGTTGTTGATGATAGCCTCCTTGACAATCTCAGACCCGATGATGTCCTGAATCTCCTGTGTGACCACGCCCACTGAAGCCCAGAACTTTCGGGCGGTCTTATGTAGGCTAAGCACCCAGCGCCTTATCATATTTCTATGGTAGGTTTCCAAATGCTCGCCCCCGAACCGGACTTACACCTCTCAGCGTATCCGGCTCTCCACTAATTTCAGTCTATCTTTCCGTCATGTATCTTCTTGTGACAACTCCTGCACACGGCAATCGTCTTGCGTTTACGGGCAATCATGTGTCGTTCCCAGCTTTCCTTTCCCTGCAAGTTCTTTAGTTTCCTTACATGGTGCATAACAAGGTCGTCTGTCGCTCCACATAATTCACACTCACGGGCTTTCAGCCTTTCAACAAGGCTTGTCCGCCCCGCAGTATAAATTGTTCGTGGCATAATGTCACATTCCGATTTATAGGTGGGCTTCTTTCGTTTGAAGCCACCGTCGTAAAAGTATCTTTCCTTTACACCAGTTTTAGTCATGTGCGTTACGATAAACCTACCGTTCTTACGATATTTCTTGTTTACCTTACGTGTTCGGCACTTATATTTGCCTGCAAACGTTTTGTACATGCTGTATTCCATGATGTACTTGAAATTATTCAAGGCATGGGCGCAGTTGTTGGCTATGGAGTAGTAATTATAGAACCCCACGATTTCCCGATTATAACTATCAAGGATTTCAAGGTCGTCATTGAATATCAGTCCCGATTTACATTTCGGTTTCCATATTTCCTTTCCGTTACGGTTTGTCAGTTCCAAGACTCCCCAATCGAAAAGTTTTTTACGGACTGTTTCCGTACTGACATTCAAGCAGACCCTTTTACCATAGGTTCTTCTCAATCTACCCCGTTTATCCCGTCTTTGGTCATTGGACTTTCTTACAGTGATTTCATATCCGAGAAACTTGGCCGGTCTTTCCGTGTGAGTGACAAGTGTCTTTTCATCGGACAGCTCCAATGCCAGTCTGTCAGCAAGGAAGTTTTTAATATCTTCTTTTATCTGTTGCGCATCCTGCTTGCTTCCGATAATTCCCACAAGAAAATCATCTGCATATCTTGCATATTTCATTCTTCTGTAATCGGCATCCATTTCTTCGCCGTTGGGATATTTAGCCCGTCCTTGTTCTATTGCTTTCAGTTCAAGGATTAGCTTTGTCCTTTGCCTTTCGTCTTTTACGAACTTCAATCTTCGCACAATACGTTTTCTTGCATTGCCAAAGTCCATACTTTCTCTACTGAATTTTCGTTTCTTCCCTTTGTCGAATTTGGCTGTGTATTCCTTTATATACTTATCCAGCTTGTCAAGGTATATATTAGCCAATATCGGGCTGATGATACCCCCTTGCGGTGTGCCACTGTAAGTATTGTGGAATTGCCAGTCTTCGATATATCCCGCTTTCATAAACTTGCGTATCAATCGGATGAAGCGTTCATCCGCAATACGCTCCAAGAGAATGTTTATCAATACATCATGGTTTATATTATCAAAGAAGCCTTTTATGTCTCCCTCCACAAACCATTTTGCACCATTAAACTCCTTTTGGATATGAGTTAATGCAGTATGGCAGCTTCGATTGGGACGGAAACCATGCGAGGTGTATTCAAAATTTCCCTCGTATATGGCTTCCAGTACCATTCTTACTACTTCTTGTATCAACTTGTCATTGAAAGTCGGCACGCCAAGAGGTCTTTTCTTACCGTTTTTCTTCGGTATGTACACCCTCTTTGACGGTTGGGGCTGGTACGTTTCATCTTTTAACGTATCAATCAACTTTTCAATTCGTTTCAGGCTCATGTTGTCAATGGTCTGACCGTCTGAACCTTTAGTCATGTTACCCTCTTTAGCGTAGATACGCTGATAGGCAACGTAGAACATTTCCTCATTGAACAAAATTCTGTAAAGACGTTCAAACTTATAGCTTGCATCCTTACTGTGTTCTGATAGACTGT
>OGJP01000086.1_pt1 | contig 95372 bp, 87 predicted proteins | sample 1572311 | NCBI WGS metagenome assembly OGJP01 (sample SAMEA2582093, study PRJEB24529) | metagenome | biome: Human gut stool | place: China | collected 2011
CAGTCCTTTCGGACTTGCATCTGAGCGATGGCGCAGTGGACGTATTAAGGAATGGGAATTTCAATCATCGGCTGCTGTGTGAACTTTTGGAACATCCCGATTTTTCCCGGTGGATGACCGACCTTGAGATCTGTGTGGACGGTCTGGTCAGTGACCGCATCCGGGATATGAATGCCATGGTGGAAGCCACCCGGCAGGAACTGGAAAAGCGATACCATGCCGATGCAGAGGACCTGACCATGCGGACGCTGAAGGCGGCGCAGATCAACGAGGACGAATATTTCGGGCAGATCCTCTATGATGAGCTGGCGGCGATCCTGAAGCAGATCAAAGCGGCACATGGGACCGATAAGACCACGTCGGACGGCGCAGCGGTCGAGCAAGCGAGGAAGCAGCTTGAAAATGCACAGAAGTTTGAAGGTTCTCCGTTGGAAAAGAAGATGAATGTCCTGATGGGACAGATCGGCATCGACTATTCCAAGCTGACGAAAGAAGAACAGATGACCTTGCTGCGAGTGTTCAATAAATCCTCTATGTTAAAGCACCGCACAAAGGCCGGGATGCGGGGCAAATACAGACGCTGATTATTTACCTTGCGGCTTATAGGGAAAAACGCTGCTGCGGCAGGAAGGAGAACGTACACCATTGGTTCCTCTGCAAGCCTGCGCTGGGTGGGCAGAAACCATTAGCTGCCATCCCCATCCGCGCATCCTTCTGCCGCAGAATAGGTGCTTGCCGGAGCTGCTCGCAGTCCCTTTTCCGCATCAGCCGGAACCAAGGTGTAACACACTAGACTTTGCAAACAAAGTCGTGTGTCACGAAACCCCGGCACGGTTTCTTTGGATTCTTCCGGCTATTGCGTTGCTTCCCGGTTTCAGACAATAGAAGATGCGGGCGTCAACTCGTACACATGATCGAACTGGGCTTTACGTTCGTCGCTCAGGTGATGGCTAATCAGGATCAGGGTCAGGTCAGGGTTGGACAGCAGGCTCTTCTCCACGATGTCGGCGTTCTTCTGGTCCAGGGCGCTGGTGCCCTCATCCACCAGCAGGATGCTGCGGTTATGGATCAGAGCACGGGCGATGGCCACGCGCTGCTTCTGGCCGCCCGAGAGGGCGTTGCCTTCCTCGCCCACCGGCGTATCCAGACCCTTGGGCATATTGGCAAGGTCGCCTGCCAGGGCGCTGTCACGCAGTGCCTTTTCCATCTGCTCGTCGGTAAAGTGCTCACCCAGGGTAATGTTCTCACGGATGGTGGTATTGAACAGGAACACATTCTGTTCGATGTAGCTCATTTTCTGCTGGAGCTGCTCGGGCGTGTAATCCCGCACGTCTCTCTCGTCATAAAGGACCTTGCCCTGGTAGCCGGGCAGCCAGCCCAGAAGAATCTTCAGCAGGGTGCTCTTGCCGCAACCGGAGGGACCGGTGAGGGCGTATTTGCCGCCTTTCTTGAATTCCGCGTTCATGTGGACCAGGATCGGCTTCTTTTCATCGTAGCCGAAAGAGACATCCTTGACCGTAATGCCTTCCTGCAGGGTAGGCAGACCGAAATCAGGAAGCTGCGCCTCGCCGGCATGGATGGTAATCTTATCGAAATAGGGCTTGCTGGCCGAGAAGGACACTGCAAGTTTGGACACATGGTTCAGTCCATTATACACGCCGGCGCAGATGGTACCGGTGCCCATAAAGGTGGCCAGAGGAATCATATCATTGAGGATCAGGACACCCAGCAGGATGACAACGGCCACTTGGCAGACGGCGCTGACATAGGCCAGACCACAGCCGATGCCGTCCTTGTTGATGGTCAGTTTGTACTTGGCCTGCTCCATGCTGTCGCTGGCTGCATCGACTCCGCTGGTAAACCGTTCATCCTTGCCAAAGAAGCGAAGCACATCGTAACCTGCCAGCAGATCCTTGATTTTACTGACGCTGTCAGCCTGGCTGGCGGCACAGGCTGTGCCAACGGTTCCCAACCGTTTGCTGAACAGACGAGGAACGAAGATCATAACCAATGCGATGACCAGAGAAATCACCAGAAGCAGCCAATGAATGGATGCCAGTGCAACGATGCCGAACACCACCTGTGCCGCAGAACCCATGATGGTGAAAAACGGAGTCCAGGCCATCTGCTCAATCTGGTTCACGTCGTTGGTAAACTGGGAGAGGTACTCGCCGCTCTCCTGCTTATGATACTCCTGATGGGTCTTGTGCAACAGGCCCGCTGCCATATCCCGGCGCAGAGCGTTGTTCATCCGGCGCACGGCCCGGCCCTGGAAGAAGGTCTCTGCAATCAGGCAAAGGACCACGGCCAGCCAGGTCAGCAGAAGAAGAATGATCCGAATGGTGAAAGCCCGCAGATCACCGTCCAGCAGTCCCTGGGTGATCTGAATCTGTACCAGACTGGTGCAGACCTGCAAACCATAGGCAACAACCATACAGATGGAGGCCGCTGTAACAGTGGGCCAGCACTTTTTGAGATAATACTTCATGATTTCCACCTCTTCTGTGATCGTTCCATCTGTCTCTATGAACAGTGGATTGTGTGCTTTGCTCTTTCTGATTCAAATTGTAGCACACAGGATGAGGAATAAACATATCGTTTTGCGTTAGTTAACTGATTACACACATTCTGATTTTCTATAGAGGCAAACTGTCTTTCCATCAATAATTTCAGACTTTTTGCACTGCATATTCATGCAGCGCAAAACATTCCGGCAGCTACGACACTCGGGCTTCAGATCAGAAAAGCTCCACCGGCAGTTAACCTCCGGGTCGATCACAATACCTTTTTCGGGATCAACCCAACCTAACTGGTTTTGCGGGTGGTCAAGCGCCACAGTGCATTTGCCAATTTTTCCATTGGCCCGGAATACCATGCTATGTGGATAGGAAGCGTAGCACACCTGTGCAAGGGCTCCGTTTCTGTGGTTATGACACGACATCCCGATCTTATCCAGATATGCAACATGTTTTGCTACCAACACATCTTTTGTATCCTGATGAAGGATGGATAGACTGTGGACGCCTTCACCACCCCAGTCACCAACAGCACGAACAAGTACGGCGAAGCGTTTGTCATGCCCAAACAGACGGTACAGATAATCATACCAACTGTAGTCCTCATCGTCGGCCAGAATATTGTGGCGCAGCGTGATATGAAAGGAATACTCTGCCGGCGGCAACTTGGAAAGAGAGGCCAGATTGTTAATGATGGTCTGCAGGGTTCCCTTGCCGGATACATGGGGCCGAGTCTTGTCGTGATTCCAACCATCAATTGTAATTTGATAGCTGGTGATCCCTGCCTGATAGAACTGCCGAAATAGCTTGTCATTCAGCAGATAACCATTGGTGGTCATATTGGCAGCATAGTGAAAGCCATACTGTTTCTGCAGATTTTGCACAATGTTGGACACTTCCAGCACAGTGTCTTTGCAAAGAGTAGGTTCACCTCCAAACCATGCAAGTATGACCTGTTTATAGCGCGGCGCTTGTGCAGTTATATACTCCTCAATTCGGTCCAGTGTGTCACGAGTCATACTGGCTGCCGGGTGGTTTTTGTGGCAGTATGAACACTGAAAATTACACCCTTCAGTAGGAATCAGTGTGGCCATGAAGACATCCCAATTGAATTTTTGAGGTAATATTGGCTTGGGTTGAATACAACTGAAATTTTCTCCTAGGCAATCGGAGATGTATCCAGACATCATATATAAGCCCTCTTGATATTGTAGACTAAAATTAGTTGCCGTTCTTTTTTTCTTGAAGTGAAAGCAACCATGCGCTCTTCACAGAAAGACAGATGCCAATTCCAACTACGGTCATAAAAGCACCGAGGATGACAAAACAAGCCGTTGACCCGGCGCTCACCAGTAGTGATGAGCCAAACAGATAAAAAATTTCAGTAACATTGACGCCCATGTTGAAGACGGAAAGCAGCTCGGCGCGATTGTCTTCCCTGCCGGCAGCATCTACAATGCTGTTTTGGACTTCTCCCAGCAGATAGGATGGAATATCCAAAAAAAGCGGAAGGATCAGCATAAATAGGATAGTCCAAACCGGCACATTGACCAAGCCCAACACACCAAGGGCTATTCCACTCAGAATGAAAAACAGTGCCATCATTTGATTATAGTGTTCAGGCTTGGTACGGGCGAGAATCCGTTCGGACAGCAACTGAATTGCAGAATAACCCATAATAATTGCGGCGAGCCAGGTTTCATTGATCCCGCACAACTGCAGCTTCTCCGCATAGAAGAAATTGATCAGAATGCGGCCAATGTTCAAAGCTGCCAAAATCATTAGAAGCATCCATATCTTTTTCTGCTGAAACAACTGCGGATAGGGAATGTTTTTCTTTTGGCGCGTTTCACTTCTGGGCTGCACTGTTTCCTTGGGGATTTTTAAAGAGGTAAAGACAGCAACAAGGTTTGCGGCAATCGTTGCCAGAAGCAGACCCTTGATGCCAATCAGCGTGTACAGGACCGCATAAGCTAGGGTACTGGCAAAAAATCCGACAGTTCCATAATTGGCGACATGTGCAGATTTTTCAGCGTAATGTTCCTTTGAAAACATAATATAAATATAGCCGCTCTGCGTCCCAGAAGAAAAGGAAGCCGCTGTGCCTTCGAGGATAGCCTGTAAAATAAACAGACTATAATTGCAGCTTACATGAGCCAGCAAGAGGCAGGTTCTCGAAATGAGCAGCGCGATCTGGTATAGTACCAACGTGGATTTATAGCCAATGCGATCGGTCAGCTTTCCGAGAGGAATCTCTGTGAGGAGGACCATAGTAGCCATAATTGCTTGCAAAATGAAGAATTGGCTGAGAGAGATTCCTGCAGTGGTTCGTACCAGTAGAGAGACTGGGGAGAAAAACACCAGCCCATTGAGCAGAGAGGTAAGGTCAAGTGCATCTGTTTTCAGCTTTGCGTTCATTTTGATTCACCTCGTTATATTTGGATTTAATATAAGGAATAAACAGTGTTTTCATGAAGTGAGAAAAAACTTCTTCTTCATATGTACAGCACTTTTTGAAATCGATTTGGTGGGACAGCTGACATCCGCCACCGCAGAAGCCACCGATTTTACAATCCTTACACTCCGCATAAGAATTGCAGGTTACAGCGACGGGCCGATAATTTGTTAAATTTTCATAGGAAAAATCAAAAAGGCTGTACCTAGATCTACCAACTGTGCAAGTACAACGATATGTTTTCAGATTCATATCAACATAAAAAACATTACTGGATGACGAAGTGCTCCAACAATAACTATGTGTTTGTTTATGCTCCCGCAAATTCAACTTTAGGCCCATTTTGTCGGCAAAGTTATAGCAGGTCTTTAAAAATGCCGCGTGAACATTGTCCGGGAGAGGCTTGCTTTGAAGCTCAGCGAGAATCTCACTTTCCATCATGATGTCAGGGAAATTTGTTTCATACAAACGATCATCTACTCGACCAATAGTCCACGCAAAGTTTTTATCCTGCAAAAGCTGTAACTTCTTCAAGTCATCCAGTGTATTCCAGATTTCTTTATGATTGTGCCTATCGATATTGGTTCCTAAGTCCACATGGATGCCGTAATGCAGAAGTGTCTTAATACAGCACAGGAGTTTGAAAGTTTCATTTGTATTGTTCCGGCTCGGATCAAGATCGTATCGCGTCATATAATTTAACGCCATACTGTCGATTGTGGGATAAATACCGCTGATGAAGCGACGATTGATGATAAATTTCTTCAAATAATACGAAAGGAAACTTCCGTTTGTGGTGATATGAACAGTGGTTTTGTGCTCTTTGCAAAATTGGAGAATTTTATCAATTACTTTCTCATTCTCGATCAGCAAGGGTTCGCCACCAAATAAACCCAGTCGAACGGTCTTGTTCGGATTTGCTTCCATATACTGTGCAATGATACTTAAAATTTTATCCAGAGTTTCATCACTGATAAGTTTCTTTTCCAAGGTTTTATCGTTTTGCTGATAGCAGTAAGTACAGTGCATGTTGCATTTATACGTAATTGTTAAGATGAAAGTGACTTCTTCGCTTGACTTGTTTGAGTCGGTTTCATCGCTATCCAGCATTTTGTGGTATACTTCTTCGCTCACACCATGGTGGAGGAGATCTTTTGAGATGAGGAAACATCTATTGCTGTACGTATCAACAATAACACATTTTTCGGAATCAACATCTTCTAAATATTTATTTCCAAGGACCTGTGTCAGATCAAAATTCCCCTGTGCGTCTTTGGTTTCCACAAGCGTTCCGTTTTTCAATTCATAAAACATGGTTCCATTATACAGAAAAATCCCAAGAAGCAAACATTTGCTCCTTGGGAAACCGTCACTGATCAGTAGAGGCGGTGCCCGTTGTCATCATCGCAGCTAACGATAACAACCGCGTCGTTTGCCTTCATCTCTTCCAGCTCTTCATTGGAAAAAGTTACGGTATACATTTTCTGTTTCTCCTTTCTTTTTTCAGCTCTGGATGTTTGGTTCATCGCTGTGACTATATTGTAGCAGCACGACGCACTTCTGAACATATCGTGCCGAGTTACTTGAAAATAACACAAAACGATAAGTTTTCAGTAAAAGTTGAACCGTTCACTGGAAATCCGCTGTGCCATCCTTTATAATAATAGAGATATTACTTCTATAGGAGGGTTTAGGGATGAAGAATGTCTTTCTTGGCGAGTACGTCAAGCAGCGGCGGCTGGATCTGGGTTTGACCCAGGAGCAGCTCTGCTATGGAATCTGTGAGCCTATGACTCTTTCCCGACTGGAAAATGGGAAACAGACCCCCAGCCGCAACCGGATCAATGCCCTTTTGCAGCGTCTGGGCCTGCCGGATGACCGCTATTTTGCTCTGCTGAGTAAAAATGAACTGGAGATGGAAGCTCTTCAGAAAGAAATTGTTGCCTGCAATGTGACCGAAAAGGTGCCGGAGGGCTTTGAGAAGCTCGCACAATTTGAAAAGCTGGCAGATCCGGATGATCAAATTGCGCAGCAATTTGCCCTGCGTTCAAGGGTACTTCTGGGACGCTTAGATGGACGCTACACGCCGCTGGAACAAATCGATCTGCTAATGCAGGCAATTCAGCTGACTGTGCCCCGCTTTGACCTGGAGAGTATAGAAAGTTTCCTTTATACAAGAGATGAAATCACAATTATCAATCAGATTGGGCTTGCTTACTCTGATGCTGGCCAAAATAAAAAAGCAGCTGAAATCTACTATCAGCTGCTTAAGTATGTGCGTAAGCATTTTAAGGAAACCATAACATCTATAGGGGTGTTGCCTTTGGTCCTTTATAATTATGCTCGGGTACTGGATTTGTGCGGTCGCTATGAGGAAGGAGCTGCACTCGCTAAAGAAGGACGAGAAGCCTGTATTCAATATGGACATTACCAAGTATTGCCCCGATGTCTGGAAATTGAAGCGGAATGCCGACATTTTATGGGCGATGACGAAATCAGCAAAGAATTGTACTACCAATCGTATTATCTCTGCAAAGTCATTGGATATCAAATCGGGTTAGAGGTTGTCAAAAAAGAAGCGAAAGAATACTTGAACATCGATTTTATGAGTTAACCCATGTCTCCAACGCCCGGCATAGCATCACATGGCTGGATAGAAGGTCTGTCCGGATTCTCAGGCTGATCAGAACCGTCAGGTTGTTCCGTTTCGGTCACACCAGGCTGCGGTACTGGCAAGTCTTCAGGCTCAGCGGCAAAGCAGGGGACAGCCAGTAGACTGGTGGCCAGAACAATAGAGGCAATCAGGGTAAAGATACGTTTCATCATTTGTTTTTCCTTTCGTTTTATGTTGTTTTCTTGTTGGCAAAAGGATACCACTACAAGGCCATACAGACCATATCGTGCTGTGTTGCTTTTTTCTAACACAAAACGACGGGTTATACTGAGAATGAGGTCAGATGCTTTCCAATCGGCTTGTGATGCAGCAAGTACTAAAAATAAGAGAATGGCCACCCAAACCAATGCCGTCAAGTCGTTGTCGGATGAAGTGGATTTTAGTTTGTCTGGGAGTAAGTGCACGGTTTCTGCACGGTTTTTGCACGGTTTCAAAACGTGCAGAAGGTGCTTTTCGTTGCAAAATCCGATAAAGGGTGCAGAAATTACCGGGTGAAAAATCACGTTGTCTTGATTAAAAATAACGATGACTCGAAACTTCCATAAATTGAGACGAACCGGCGGCTTGCTCTCTTAATCAGTGGGCCCAGGGTTCGAGTCCCTGGAGGTGCACCACAACAACAAAATCCGAACTTTTTTCAGATAGGGGAAGGGTTCGGATTTTTTGTGTTCTTCGGAAGACAGAACGAATCCATTGCTTCCCCCGAAAAACGTCCCAGACCTTATCATAAGAAAGCACGACAGTCAACCGTAAGAGTGCCGTAAGGCAGAAAGAACGCAAGATTATGAAGTACGATGCAAGGGCTTGCCACTATAACAGGGATACTGGGTGCGTGGAGCTGCTGCTCCGGGGTGGGCGAAAAATTTCCATCGACTGCACCGGGGTCGAGGATATGTTGGATGTTACCATGGCACAGAGGTCAGAACTGGACTACCTCATCTACAATGACCCGCTGGCGTATGCAGACCTGATTCTCAATGGTGAGCCGGAGAAATACTTGAAAAACGTAACCGGGGGCCACAGGCTAGAAATCTGAATGAATGCTGGACAGTACCATTTTTTGAGCTGGTGTTGTCCAGCATTTTTTGGGCGTTGGCTGACCAATTTTAATGGAATCTTTATACTTCTACAATTTTCTTTACGGCTCTTTTATCTATTCCGTGCTAATCTTTATGCACACGGATAGGTAAAGGAGCTTTTATGATTCAATATCCTCGTTACAAGCGGCACCGTTTTTCTTCTTTTCAGGTCATTATTGCAGGTTTTGCGGCAGTCGATCTGGTGGGCGCATTGCTTCTGATGCTTCCGATCGCTGCACAGCAACGATGCGTCACACCGTTCCATGAGGCACTGTTTACCTCCACCTCCGCCCTTTGTGTGACCGGTCTTGTAGTACAGGATACCGGCAGCTACTGGTCGGCTTTTGGGCAAAGTGTGATCCTTCTTCTGATCCAGATCGGAGGATTGGGCGTCATTACAGTGGGCGCTGCCTTTGCGCTGCTTTCTGGGCGAAAGATCTCACTCAAGCAGCGCAGCACGATGCAGGAAGCTACTGCTGCCCCGCAGATGGGCGGCATCGTACGGCTGACAGGCTTTATTCTGCGGATCACCGCTCTGTTTGAATTGGTCGGTGCTGCACTGCTGTTACCAACGTTTTGTGCCGATTATGGATCGCGAGGGATCTGGTATGCGTTGTTTCATTCCATTTCGGCGTTCTGCAATGCAGGTTTTGACCTGCTGGGAACAGAGGGGGCAAAATTTGTTTCGCTGACACAGTATGCAGACGATCCGCTGCTTACCACAGTGATCGCGGCACTGATCGTCTTTGGCGGTCTTGGCTTTCTGACATGGGAGGACATTTATACATATCGCCTTGATTTTCACCGTTACCGGATGCAGAGCAAGGTGATCCTTGTCACGACAGCATTTCTTCTGGTACTTCCGTCGCTGTACTTTTATTGCTTTGAGTTCACGGCAGGTTCTGCCCGGCAGCGCATTTTATTGTCGATGTTCCAATCCGTTACACCCCGTACTGCCGGTTTTAACACCGCTGATCTTGCTGCGATGGGGAGCTCATCCCAGACGTTGATGGTGGTTCTGATGCTGTTGGGCGGTTCGCCCGGATCTACGGCAGGCGGCATGAAAACCACAACATTTGCCGTTCTGCTGGCCAATATGTGGGCGACTTTCCGCCGCAGAGAAGATGCCGAATTTTTCGGGCGGCGCATAGATGGTTCCGCGGTTAAGAATGCTGCTACGATCGCAGGGATGTATTTGACGCTGTTCTTCCTCGGAGCCTTTGTCATTGCTGCGGCAGAGCAGCTGCCGATGTCAGTCTGTTTGTATGAAACTGCTTCGGCTGTGGCAACGGTAGGTCTGACATTGGGTATCACGCCGCAGCTGGGGGCCCTTTCGCAGGGGGTGCTGATCGCACTGATGTTTTTGGGACGTGTTGGCGGATTGACGTTGATTTATGCGGCTTTTGGCAGCAGCCCTGCCCACTCTCGTCTGCCGCAGGAGAAAATCGCGATCGGATAAAGGAGACAAGTATGAAATCGATTCTTTTGATTGGGCTTGGCCGTTTTGGCCGCCATATTGCGCAGGAACTGAATGAGCTGGGTCATCAGGTTATGGCGATCGATAGCAACGAAGACCGTGTGAACGCCGTGCTTTCCTATGTGACAAATGCACAGATCGGTGACAGCACCAGCGAATACTTTCTGCGCTCCCTTGGTGTCGGCAATTTTGATGTGTGTATCGTAACAATCGGCGGCAATTTTCAGAGTTCGTTGGAAACAACATCACTGCTCAAAGAATTGGGGGCAAAGCTTGTGGTCTCTCGTGCAGAGCGGGATGTACAAGCCAAGTTTTTGCTGCGCAACGGTGCGGATGAAGTGGTCTACCCGGAAAAGCAGCTGGCAAAGTGGGCAGCGATCCGATACAGCTCCGAACATATTCTGGATTATATCGAGCTGCAGGACGACCACGCCATCATGGAAGTGACCATTCCGCCGGAATGGATGGATCGCACGATCGGCGAGATCAATATCCGGAAAAAGTATAATATCAATATTCTTGCGCTGAAAAAAGACGGAAAGCTCGATATGAACATCACGCCGGATACGCAGTTGTGCCGGGATGAAAGCATGCTGGTTTTGGGGAAATACGCATCGATTCAGAAGTGTTTCCGGCTCTAAAAAGATAGGACGGATCATATGGATGTCGTTTTGTTGTTGATGGTTCTTGGCGTCATGTTGAGTGGCTTTTGGGCGGCAGATGCGCTGGATCACATACGAAAGGAGATCATTCGACAAGAAGGAAAAAGACGTGGCTGGTGGTCGTGACCATCAAATTGTGCTATACTGTGGGCAAGGCAGGTGATCTTCATGAATCGGAACAACCCACCCACCGAACATATTCTGGCATGTCTGTCGTCCTCTCCCTCCAATGCAAAGATCGTGCGGACGGCGGCAACGATGGCAAAGGCTTTCGGCGGCTCTTTTACTGCGTTGTATGTCAAAACACCGGATGCCGACTGGATGAGTGCGCAGGACAAACAGCGCTTGCAGCAGCATATCCACATGGCGGAACAGGCGGGCGCAGATATTACGACCCTCTACGGTGATGACATTCCGCAGCAGATCGCAGAGTTTGCCCGGATCTCCGGCATTACAAAAATCGTACTGGGGCGCTCCAGCGTACATCGCCGCCACTTCTGGAGTGGGCCGACGCTGACCGAAAAACTCACGCAGACTGCCCCGAATCTGGATATTTATATCATCCCGGATGCAGCAGTTGAGCAGGATTACGGCTCTGGCAGAAGGCTGTTTGCCCGTTCCATCGTCCCATCGTGCCGTGATCTGCTGATTACGGCAGGGATTCTAGCCTGCATCACGGTGATTGGCTTTTTGTTCCTGCAACTGGACTTTGCGCGCTACAATATCATTATGTTCTATATGTTGGGCGTTTTGCTCACGGCTCTTACAACATCTGGCTATTCCTGCGGCGTTTTTGGTTCGATCGCCAGCGTTGCGCTCTATAACTTTTTCCTGACGGAGCCAAGACTGACATTCCATGCCTATGATCCGGGGTATCAAATCACCTTTGTGCTGATGCTGACTTCTGCCATCGTCACCTGTACGCTGACGACCCGGTTGAAAGATCAGGCAAAAATGTCTGCACAGGCGGCGTTTCGGACGAAGGTGCTGTTTGATACCAGCCAGCTTTTGCAGAAAGCGACCAACGAAGACGAAATATTATCCCTGACGGCAGCGCAGCTTACCAAACTGCTAAACCGGAACCTGATCGTGTATCCAGAGCAGGATGGTTCTCTTGGACAGGGGCAAATTTTTAACACAGTGAAAGAAAGCAGCCGACTCAGTTTTGATTCTGCGCCGGAACGCAGTGCCGCTGAGTGGTGCTTTGCAAATAAGAAGCGTTCGGGTGCATCAACGGATTACTGCACCGATGCAAAAGGACTGTACCTTGCGATTCGTACAGGCAGCGGTGTGTTTGGTGTTATCGGCATCGACCTGTCGGAAAAACCGCTGGATGCCTTTGAAAACAGCGTGCTGCTTTCCATTCTGGGCGAAGGTGCGCTGGCGATCGAAAACCGCAGAAACGCACTGGAAAAAGAACGAGCTACCATGCAGGCACAGAATGAACAGCTTCGGGCAAATCTGCTGCGGACCATTTCCCATGATCTTCGGACACCGCTGACCTCCATCTCAGGCAATGCAAGTAATCTGCTCTCCAATGCGGAAACGCTGGATGCAGAAACACGGACAAAGATCTGTACGGATATTTTTGATGATGCACAGTGGTTGATCGGTCTGGTGGAAAATTTGCTTTCTATCACCCGTATTGAGGATGGGCGGATGAATCTTCAAATCTCTCCGCAGCTCATGGATGAGGTGGTCGAGGAAGCTCTGCGGCATATCAGCCGAAAAAGCAAGGAGCATATCATCATAACGACTTATTCGGATGAAATTCTTCTTGCCGACATGGACGCGCGGCTTATCATGCAGGTCATTATCAATCTGGTGGACAACGCCATCAAATACACGCAGACGGGCTCCCGGATCAATATTTCTGCGTATGCAAAAAACAGTAATATCGTGGTAGATGTATCCGATGATGGCCCCGGTATCCCGGATCAGAATAAAGCGCAGGTCTTTGAAATGTTCTTTACCGGGCAGAATCAGATTGCAGACAGCCACCGCAGTCTGGGGCTGGGACTTGCGCTCTGCCGAACGATCCTTGCAGCTCATAAAGGTACCCTGACTCTCCGGGATAACGAACCGCACGGCTGCATATTCTCTTTTGAACTTCCCAAAAGCGAGGTAAGTATTCATGAATAAACCAACGATTCTGGTTGTTGAGGACGATTCATCGGTACGGAGTCTGATCACAACTACCCTGAAAGCACACGGATATAAATTCCTGACAGCGGCCAACGGAGAGATGGCTGTGATGATGGCGTCCAGCCATAACCCGGATATTATGCTGCTGGATCTCGGACTGCCGGATATTGATGGCGTTGAGGTGATCCGCCACATCCGGGAGTGGTCGAATCTACCCATCATCGTTTTGAGTGCCCGCAGTGAGGATTCCGATAAGATCGAAGCACTGGATCAGGGCGCAGACGATTATCTGACGAAGCCTTTCTCAGTGGATGAGCTTCTGGCTCGCCTGCGTGTGACGCAAAGGCGGCTGAATTTGCAGGCATCCGGTGAGGTCAGCAGCTCAGTTTTTGTAAATGGCCCGCTGAAAATTGATTTTGCTGCCGGCTGTGTCTGGCTGAACGATGAAGAACTACATCTGACCCCAATCGAATATAAGCTGCTTTGTGTTCTTGCGCACAATGTAGGAAAGGTTCTGACCCATACGGCGATTACGCAAAAAGTCTGGGGAAGCTCGCAAGAAAACGACATTGCATCCCTGCGTGTCTACATGGCATCTTTGCGCAAAAAGCTGGAATCAGGCGCACATTCTCTGCATCTGGTTCAGACCCATGTGGGGGTCGGCTACCGGATGCTGCGTGTTGAAGCGGATGATTCGCCAGAAGAATAGTCCGCAGGCAGATTCAGATAAAACAAAAACAGGGTGCGCCCCTGAATTGAAATGAACCCCAAAAGTTAGACAAAAATCGAATTAAGCGGTTCCAACGGTCTGAATCCTGTACTGCACAGGGCTCAGGCCGTTTAGCTTTAATTTGATTCGGCGATTGTTGTAATAGTCGATGTACTCGACAATGGCTTTTTCCAGATAGTCAATAGAATCAAATTTTTCTAAATAGAACAGTTCCGTCTTGAGCAGCCTGGGCAATCTGTTCGGCCTGCCTTATGTGGTCATGCGTAAACCGGCCCCCATTGATACGACGACTCTGAACTATAATTGGCAGATCTGGGAGACCAATGCGTTCAGCATTTATACCAAGGAAACGGACGAAGTTGGCGAGCAGAGCGCACAGGAAGCCGTTGCTGCCGTGCTGCGGTATCTCAGCCGGGTCGGTTTACTGCGATACCACTGCCACAGCGGGTATCTGTCCACCGTCGTGCAGGAAAACGAGATGGCAAAGGTACTCACCCCGGCGGGCGGGATCTTCCGCCGCTTCGTGGAGCCGGGACAGGAAGTGGAGTATGGTCAGAAAATGGGCGTGATCCTTGATCCGTTTACTGCGGAGGTGGAGGCAGAGATCACATGTCCGACCAGTGGTGTTGTTTTCTTCGCTTTGAAAAAACCGCTGACAACAGAACATGAGGTCGCATTTAAGGCGATCCGGCGGCTGCATGGGGGATGTTTGTAAACAAGATCCTGGTATTTCGTAGAGAGCGAGTATAAAAATCAGATACAAGACCCAACTAAGGAAGGTACAGTCCGTGATGTCGAGCTGTACAGCAATTTCAAAACCATTGCCGAAAGTATTCCCGAAACGCCGGTCTTGCTGTATAATGATTCCGGACGGCCCGGCCAGGCAGGGCTTTGTAAAAACCATGACCGAAGCTGGTCTGCTGTAAATCATATCACACAAGGAGGTCTGTTTCATGAATCCGACGCTGCGAAAGGATGCCGATGCCATCATCGCATCCAGCCTGAACGCTGTCCTGCCGGACGAAGCTGTCCGCCGCGCATTGAAAGCCTTTGCGCCCAAGGGCGGCAGGGTGCTGCTGGTCGCAGCGGGCAAGGCCGCATGGCAGATGGCACACGCGGCGGTGGAAGCGCTGGGCCGTGTGGACGGCGGCGTGGTCGTGACCAAATACAAGCACGTCAGGGGCGAAATTCTGGGAGTAAATTGTTATGAAGCAGGCCATCCGGTGCCGGACGAGAACAGTTTTGCGGCCACCGAGAAGGCATTGGAGCTGGTGCGCGGCCTGGCGGCGGAGGATACCGTGCTGTTTCTGCTCTCCGGCGGAGGAAGTGCATTGTTTGAAAAACCGCTGCTCCCCGGCACAGAATTGCAGGACATCACCGGCCAGCTCCTTGCCAGTGGCGCTGACATCGTGGAGATGAACACCATCCGCAAACGGCTTTCGGGCGTCAAGGGCGGGCGGTTCGCGCAGGCATGCGCCCCGGCTCAGGTATTCAGCATCGTGCTGAGCGATATTCTGGGCGACCCGCTGGATATGATAGCCAGCGGCCCGGCGGTGCCGGACACCTCTACTTGCACACAGGCGCTTGCCATTGCGGAGAAGTATCACCTGAAGCTCTCGGAACAGGCAAAAGTTCTTCTGGCGCAGGAAACGCCCAAGATTCTGGACAATGTGACGACCCAGATCACTGGCAGTGTGCGGGAGCTTTGCACCGCTGCCGCTGCCGCCTGCCGGGAGCTTGGCTATGAGTCCGTCCTGCTGACCGACCAGCTCTGCTGTGAAGCCCGGGAGGCGGGCAGCTTCCTTGGCTCCATCGTCCGGACCCACGCGGGGCAGGGAAAAAAGCTGGCCTACATCGCAGGCGGCGAGACGGTCGTCCACCTGACCGGCAAGGGCCTCGGCGGACGGAATCAGGAGCTTGCCCTTGCAGCGGCTCCGGCGCTGGCCGGGCTGGATGCAGCAGTGTTCTCGGTGGGCAGTGACGGCACCGACGGCCCCACGGATGCTGCCGGCGGCTATGTGGATGGTGACACCCTCTCCGCACTGACCGCCAAGGGCTGGAATGTGTTCGACACCCTGCAAAACAACGACGCCTACCATGCACTGAAAGCTGTGGACGGCCTTATCATGACCGGCGCTACTGGCACGAATGTCAATGATGTTGCCGTGGCGCTGGTGGGGGAGAAGTAAAAATGTGATTCTGGTATGAAAGAGGGGAGGCTCCCATGTACGTTGATTGGGAATACTACAAAATTTTCTATTATGTGGCGAAGTATCAGAACTTCACGAAAGCGGCGCGGGTGCTGGGCAACAACCAGCCCAACATCACCCACTCGATGAACCGGCTGGAAAGCCAGCTGAACTGTGTGCTCTTTACCCGCTCCAACCGGGGCGTCACCCTGACGCCGGAGGGCGAGATGCTCTACTCCCGCATCGCCTCGGCAGCGGTGCAGATACAGGACGCGGAGGAAGAACTGAGCGCCAGCGCTACCCTCGAGCACGGCTCCATCAGCATCAGTGCGACGGAGACGGCGCTGAACATCTATCTGGCCGAGAAGCTGCGGACGTTCCACACCGAGTATCCCGGCATCCGGCTGCGCATCTCGAACCACTCTACGCCCCAGGCGGTGCAGGCTGTGAAGAACGGAGAAGTGGATTTTGCCATCATCTCCACCCCGGCGGAAGTAGAACAGAGCCTGAAGATGGTGGAACTGAGACCGTTTTATGAAGTGCTGGTGGGTGGAAAGACCTTCACTGCACTGGCCAGCCAGCGCCTGACGCTGAAGGAACTGAGCTGCTATCCGCTCATCTCTCTCAGCGATGAGAGCATGACCCGGAGCTTCTACCGGCAGTTCTTCCTCGACCACGACGCCGTGCTCCGGCCCGACACCGAGGCCGCCACCACCGACCAGATGCTCACGCTGGTGAAAAGTGAGCTGGGCCTTGCCTTCGTGCCGGAACCGATGACGAAAGAGCTTCTGGCCCGCGGCGAGCTTGTCGAGCTGCATCTGCAGGAGATCATTCCCTCCCGCTCTATCTGCCTCGTCTACGACCATCACCGCCCGCTGAACACGGCGGCCCGGAAGTTCCAGCAGATGTTGACAAAAGCGGAGCCGGGCCATCCGGCAGCGCCGAAGCAGGCGGAGGGCGTCTCTTTCGTATCCCAATAAAATGATTTGTCGTTGTCCCATGCCGGAAAGCTTCCCTTTTGATATGGGAATTTGTTGCAGCGCTTTCAGGCAGCAGTGCTATTATAAAAGAATTTGCAGGATGGGTAAGACGTATCTTGGATATGGCTGCAATATTCGTTCTGTATTGGAGAAACTGCCGCCCTTTTATTTTACAGGTCAGATGGACCCGCCATTGGTCGCCGCAACTTCGCCATACCAGAAGGCACTGTCTTTCGGGATGCGCCGCCCGGAAGCGTAATCGACGTACACCAGACCAAAACGCTCTCTGTATCCGCTGTGCCACTCGTAGTTGTCCAACAGGCTCCAATGGAAGTACCCTCGCACGTCGGCACCGGCCTGAATGCCCTCGGAAAGTTTTTCCAGATAGCGCGCCAGAAAATCAATTCGCTCCACGTCATGCACCTTGCCGTCCCGATAGATTTTGTCGGTGCAGGATAAGCCGTTCTCCGCGATGAACATGGGCAGTCCATACCGCTCCTGGATGTAACGGGGACCCCAGTTCAGGCTTTCCGGCTCTACCGGCCAGTTCATGGCTGTGTGAGCGTATCCCGCAGGGCGCTCCACATAACAGGGGCCATTCGTTCCCATCTGTACAGGCGCGGCATTGTAGATGTTCAGCCCGAGCATATCCGGTCTGCCCAGAGACAGGGCGTCGTTGATGTATTGCGGCACAGCACCGATGCAGGCGGAAAGCTGCGGCCCGCAGAGGTCCGGGCTGGGCCAGCGGCCAAGGCACAGAGGGTCGAGCGACATCGTGTGGGTGAAGGCCCAGTCCTCGTCCGGGCAGGCAAAGGTCAGAGCCCGGGCGGCGTCCACATCTGCTTTTGCCTCAGATACGGGGTAGCAGATGCGGCCTGTGGAGACGAAGCCCACTCTGTTTTCGGCGTCCGTATGGCGGAGCTCCTGCGCGGAAAGGCAGTGCGCATAGATGATATTCTGCCAGCAGGTGAACTGCCCTTCCAGCGGGAGTTTCAGCCCCGGCGCATGCTCACCTGTCCCATAGCCCATTTTCACGATACAGGCAGGCTCATTGAAGGTGAACCACTGGTGGACCCTGCCTTTGAAATGTTCTGCCATTTTTGCCGTGTAGACTGCAAACGCCCGGGCGGTGTCCTCATTCTGCCAGCCGCCCTTTTCTTCCAGCGCCTGCGGCAAATCCCAGTGATACAGCGTAATATACGGCTCGATGCCCGCTTCCAGCAAAGTATTCACAAGACCATCGTAATAGGCAAAGCCTTTTTCGTTCCAGTCCGTGCCGCCGGTGGGGGCGATGCGCGTCCACGCCACAGAGAAGCGATAGGCTTTCAGGTGCATCGACTTCAGCAGTTCGATGTCTTCCCGCCAGCGGTGATAGCTGTCGCAGGCGGTATCACCGGTCTCGCCCCGATAGGTGCAGCCCGGTGTGTGGGAGAAAACATCCCAGATGCTCCGGCCTTTTCCATCCTCGACGGCACCGCCCTCGATTTGATAGGCTGCAGTCGCAGCGCCCCATACAAATTCTTTTGGAAATACTGCCATGTTCGTTCTCCTTTTATCTCGTCAGATACATGTGTACAGGAACTTGAGATCCTTACTGATTATAGTATACTCTTCTGTGTCTGCCGGTGCAAATAGCATTTTATTGGTGACCATTGTGGAAATACACACCAGGATACGCTATACTAAAACAGAGAACATGGAATTCATCTGGCGCAAAAAAGCCAAAGGAAAGGGAAAACAGAATGATAGACAAAATGCTCGTGCGCGGGGCAAAGGTACACAACCTGAAAAACATCGACGTGGACATCCCGCTGAACAAGATCGTGGGCATTGCGGGCGTGTCGGGGTCGGGTAAATCCTCGCTGGCGCTGGGGGTGCTGTATGCCGAAGGCTCCCGCCGGTATCTGGAGGCGCTGTCCACCTACACCCGCCGCCGGATGACCCAGGCTTCGAAAGCCTCGGTGGAAGAGGTGCTGTATGTCCCGGCGGCGCTGGCGCTGCACCAGCGGCCGGGCGTGCCGGGCATCCGCAGCACCTTCGGCACCGGCACGGAATTGCTGAACAGCCTGCGGCTCATGTACTCCCGCCTCGCAAGCCACCGCTGCCCGAACGGGCATTACATCCCGCCGACGCTGGCTGTTGCGGCGGGCAGGGAGCTGGTCTGCCCGGAGTGCGGTGCGTATTTCTATGCGCCGTCGGCGGAGGAGCTGGCTTTCAACTCTCAAGGGGCCTGCCAGAAGTGCAGCGGCATAGGCAGCGTCCGGACGGTGGACATCGCGTCGCTGGTGCCGGACGACTCGCTGACCATCGACGGCGGCGCAGTGGCCCCGTGGAACAGCCTGATGTGGTCGCTGATGACAGACGTCTGCCGGGAGATGGGCGTGAGGACGGATGTGCCGTTCCGCGACCTGACCGAACAGGAAAAGGACATCGTCTACCACGGTCCAGCAGAGAAAAAGCATATCTTCTACCACGCCAGAAACTCGAATCAGGCCGGCGAGCTGGACTTTACCTATTACAATGCCGTCTACACTGTAGAAAATGCTCTTGCAAAGGTCAAGGATGACAAGGGCATGAAGCGGGTGGAAAAGTTCCTGCGAGAAGATGTCTGCCCCGAGTGTCACGGCTCACGGCTCTCAGCGGCGGCGCGTGCGCCGAAGCTGCGGGACATCTCGCTGGACGAAGCCTGCCAGATGACGCTGGAAGCCCTCGTGGAGTGGGTGAAGGGCGTGCCGGGCAGTCTGCCGGAAGAGATGCGTCCGATGGCGGAGAGCATCTGCGAGGCATTCGAAAGTACCGCCAAGCGGCTGATGGATTTAGGTCTGGGTTATCTGACGCTTGACCGCTCGGCCTCGACCCTTTCCACCGGTGAGCGCCAGCGGATGCAGCTGGCCCGGGCCGTCCGCAACCGCACCACCGGCGTGCTCTATGTGCTGGATGAGCCGTCCATCGGCCTGCATCCGTCGAACATCGTGGGCCTGACCGGCGTGATGCACGACCTCGTGGCCGACGGCAACTCGGTCATTCTGGTGGACCACGACACCCAGATCCTGAAAGAGGCCGACTGGGTGATCGAGATGGGGCCGGAAGCGGGAGTCAAGGGTGGACATGTCATTGCCGAAGGGACGATAGCTGATCTGGAGGCAAAGCCGGAGTCCCAGATCGGGCCGTTCCTCTCCGGAAAAGCTGAGACGAAATTGCGCCGGTGTGCCAGAGAAGGAGAGATGTTCGCAGAGGGGGCTATCCATCTCTCCACCGGCAGCATCCACACGGTCAAGCCTTTGGAGCTGGACATTCCCAAGGGGCGGCTCACCGTGGTAACGGGCGTGTCCGGCTCCGGAAAAACGACGATGGTGCTGGAAAGCCTCGTACCGGCGCTGGAAGCAAAGATAAACGGCAGCGCCCTCCCGGCACATATCCGGGAGATCCGCGCCGAGGGCATCGCGCACGTCAAGCTCATCGACGCGACGCCCATCGGCATCAATGTGCGCTCTACCGTGGCGACCTACGCAGGCGTCCACGACGAGCTGCGGAAGCTCTATGCCAAATCTCCGGACGCCAGGCAAAAGGGATTCAAGGCCAGCGATTTTTCCTACAATACTGGCAGTCTGCGCTGCCCCGGCTGCGACGGCACCGGTGAGGTGAGCCTGGACGTGCAGTTCCTGCCGGATGTGAACATCGTCTGCCCCGACTGCCGGGGTTCCCGCTACGCGCGGGCAGCTTACGGCGTGAAGCTGACCAACGAGGCGGAGCAGACAGCCTCTTTGCCGCAGCTGATGGATATGGACGTCAACTCCGCCCTTGAGTTCTGCGGCGGGATAAAGACAGTGAGCCAGCGCCTGCAGACATTGCAGCAGCTGGGTCTGGGCTACCTGACGTTGGGCGAAGAGACGCCCAGCCTCTCCGGCGGCGAGGCCCAGCGCCTCAAGCTGGCCAGCGAGATCGGCCGCACCCAGACCGACTCGGTGTTCGTTTTCGATGAGCCCAGCATCGGCCTCCACCCGCTGGACGTGCAGGTGCTGCTGCGGGTGTTCCAAGCCCTGCTGGACAACGGCGCAACGGTCGTTGTCATCGAACACGACCTTGATGTCATCCGCAACGCGGACTATGTCATCGACATGGGGCCGGGCGGCGGCGAGAGCGGCGGCCGTGTCGTGGCAACAGGCACGCCGGAGGAGATCCAAGGAAACCCAGAGAGTATTACCGGAAGATATTTATAACAAAAAGGGGGCAGGTGCTGCATGGCACCTGCCCCCTTCGTCAATATTCTTATTTGCTTTCCGGGACACCGCGCAGTTCGGCACGGAAGCGCTCGGGAACATCTTCTTCCCGGATATTTTTGACGACTCCCAGAAGCTTTGCGGTTTCGCCTACGGGATAGACCATGATGCACTTCCGATGCTTCGCTGACGATCAAAACAAAAAGTTAATTCTCGGAAGAAATATCCTGACCGAAATATTTCTCGCCCAGCTCCTTGAGGGTGCCGTCAGCGCGCAGCTCGTCGATGGCGCTGTTGAGGGCGTCGAGGAAGGAAGAATCATCGCTCTTGACGATAGGAATCGCAACGTGAGAAGCATCTTCGGTCTGGGCGACCAGCTTGAAGTCGGCGTCCGGATGGACGTTCAGATAGTCGTAGAAGGAGACGTTGGCGTTCAGGGTGGCGTCGATGCGGCCAGCGGTCAGCAGCTGGATGGTCTCTTCCAGCGTGTCGATGCCCTGCACGGTCGCGCCGTAGCTCTCGGCCAGCTCCATGTAGGTGGAAGCGAGGCTGTTGGCCGTGGTCTTGCCGGCAAGGTCCTCGAAGCTCTTGATGTCGTCGTTATCCTTGCGAACGGCGAGGGCGGTGTGGATGTAGCCGTAGGGAGTGGTGAAGTCGTAGGTCTTGGCACGCTCTTCGGTGACTTCGACGCCGTTGCAGACGAGGTCGTAGCGGCCAGCATCCAGACCGGCAAACAGGCTGTCCCAGTCGCTCTCGACGTACTCGGGCTCGACGCCCAGCTTCTCGGCAATGGCGCGGGAGACTTCGACGTCGTAGCCCACGAGGGTGTCGCTCTCATCGTGGAAGCTCCAGGGCTGCCATGCGCCTTCCAGCGCGATGACCAGCTTGCCGTTGGACTGGATGGTCTCCAGCTTGTTGGAGGCAGCAGCAGAAGCAGAAGCTGCGGTGCTGGAAGCAGTAGAGGCAGAAGTGTTGGAAGAGCAGCCAGCCAGCGAGAGAACACCGGCAGCGGCCATGACGCTCATGAGAGAAATAAAGGTTCTGCGTTTCATAGGTGATGATCCTTTCTTATTCAGTATGGGAAATTTTCTGGAGGAACTCACGGGTCCTTGCCTCTTTGGGATGGGCGAAGAACTCCTGCGAGGGGGCTTCCTCGACCACGACGCCGTTTTCCATGAAGACGGTGCGGGACGAGACGTTGCGGGCAAAGCCCATCTCATGGGTGACGACCAGCATGGTCATGCCCTCCTGTGCCAGCTGCCGCATGACGGCCAGCACCTCGCCGGTCAATTCCGGGTCGAGGGCGCTGGTGGGTTCGTCGAAATAGATGATCTCCGGGCCGGAGGCAAGAGCGCGGGCGATGGCCACGCGCTGCTGCTGACCGCCCGACAGCTGACGGGGGTAGTAGTCGGCACGGTCGGCGAGGCCGACTTTTTCCAGCATCTTCATGCCGACGGCATCAGCCTCCGCTTTGGGCGTCCTCCGGGCGACAATGAGGCCCTCGGTGACGTTCTGCAGGGCCGTTTTGTTGCGGAAGAGGTTGTAGTTCTGGAAGACGAAAGCCGTCTTGCGGCGCAGCCGCGCGATGCTGGCGCGATCGGCGTGGGCAAGGTCGAATGTCTCGCCGTCGAAGGTGAGCTTGCCTGCGTCCGCCGTCTCGAGGAAGTTGAGACATCGCAGCAGAGTGGTCTTGCCTGAGCCGGAAGGGCCAAGGATGGCCACGACGTCGCCCTTTTCCACCGTCAAATCGACGCCGCGCAGTACGTCCAGACTGCTGGTCGGCTTGGGGGCGCGGCCAAAGATACCGGGATGGACGCCGGGCTTTGCGTAAGTATGGAAGGATTTGTGGACGCCGCGTATCTCTAACATTGCCATAACAGCCACACTCCTTTCTTACTGGAAGCCGTGGGCGTTGAGCTGGCGCTCCAGCAGCCCTTGCAGCTTGGTGATGACGGTACAGAACAGCAGATACACCACGGCCACCTCACAGTAGATGGGCAGGAAGATGTAGGTGCGGGCGGCGACGCGCTGGCCGGCCATGAACAGCTCCGCTACCGTGATGTTGGAGGCCAGAGAGGTGTCCTTTATCATGCCGATGAGGGAGTTGGAGAGGGCAGGCACGGCGGTGCGCAGGGCCTGCGGCAGCACGATACGGCGCATGATCTGCCACCAGCTCATGCCGACGCAGTAGCCGGCTTCCAGCTGGCCCTGCGGCACGCTCTCGAGTGCGCCGCGCATGGTCTCGGCGCAGTATGCACCCTCGTTGAAGGCGAAGGCGATGACTGCCGCCGGGAAAGCGTCCAGCATGATGCCCACGCTGGGCAGGCCGTAAAAGATGATGAAAAGCTGCACCAGCAGCGGCGTGCCGCGGATGACCCAGATGTAGAACCGGGCCAGCTGGCTCAGCACCGGCACCCGGGCGTACTGCACCAGCGCCACGGCCACCGCCAGCACCATCGCCAAGGTGAACGAGATGAGGGTGAGGGGGATGGTCATGGTGAGGCCCGCCGAGAGGATGCGGGGAAGAGCCTCCCAGAGCACGCTGACGGTGCGGTTGGATAAGAGTGTTTCCAGCATGGATACTCCTTTTTCAAAATTTGAATAAACAGACAGGGCAAGTGGGTGGATACATTATATACCTTAAAGCAGGGTCGAAGTCAAGAGGAAAAAATGAAAATCCTACAAAACCTACCAGAATACTATAACATGATTTGGAAATGAACGCAAATGGTTTCGAAAAATTGCATGGTATAGACGAAATGGACGAAAAACAGGTGCTGACTTTGTGCAGAACGGCAGAGTGGTTGACGCGGCAGAAGCTTTCGGGTACAATAGAACTGTATAGACCTGTAAAGGTACAAACAGGCCGCACGCCCCGCCAGACGGGAGCGCGGCGGATACGGAGGACAAACGTGATGAAACGTATTGGTATTCTGGGCGCTGGCACCTGGGGCATGGCCCTTGCACGGATGCTGACTGTGAGCGGGAATGATGTGCTGGTGTGGTCGGCCATCGAGAAGGAGATCGACAGCCTTTCCACCACCCGCAAGCACCCCAACCTGCCGCAGATGAAGATCCCCGACGAGCTGCGGTTCACCAAGAGCATTGAGGAAGTCTGCAAAGACAAGGACATCCTGCTGTTCGCAGTGCCGTCGGTGTTCGTCCGCTCCACGGCGGCAAAGGCCCGGCCCTATGTGGCCGACGGCCAGATCATCGTGGACGTGGCAAAGGGCATCGAGCCCGACACCCTGTACACCATGACCGAGATCCTGGCCGATGAGCTGGGCAAGGAAGGCGGCCCGAAGGGCGTGCGTCTTGTGGCCCTGTCCGGCCCCACTCACGCCGAGGAAGTGGCCATCGACCTGCCCACCACCATCGTGTCGGCCAGCAAGGATATGGAGGCCGCTGCCTATGTGCAGGAGGTCTTCACCAACAATGTCATGCGCGTCTACACCAACGAGGACATCAAGGGTGTAGAGCTGAGCGGCGCCATGAAGAACGTCATCGCGCTGGGCGTCGGCATCTCCACCGGCCTCGGCTACGGCGATAATGCCCGCGCTGCCCTCATCACCCGCGGCATCGCCGAGATCGCCCGTCTGGGCGTGGCGATGGGCTGCAATGTCCACACTTTCGCAGGTCTGGCCGGTATCGGCGACCTCATCGTGACCGCCACCAGTATGCACAGCCGCAACAACCGCGCCGGTATCCTCATCGGCAAGGGCGAGACCCCGGAAAATGCCGTCAAGGAAGTCGGCATGGTGGTCGAGGGCATGAACGCCCTGCCCGCTGCGCTGGAACTGGCCGAGCGGTATCAGGTGGAAATGCCCATCGTCCAGACCGTCAACGCCATCGTCAACAAGGGTATGAGTGCGGCAGAGGCTGTCAAGTCCCTGATGGAGCGCGGCCTGAAGAACGAGCTGCCGCAGGGCTACGAAAAATAAACGAAAAGGGGCGGTATCATGCCTTCTACCTACGCACACCGCCGCTTTGGTGCGGATGTTCTGGCCCTGCTGCCGGACGGTCTGCGCGCGACGCTGGAACAGCACCGGGAGCTTTACGACATAGGTCTCCACGGGCCGGACCTGATGTTCTATTACAAGGCCCTGCAGTCGAACCCGGTGAACCGTCTGGGCAACGCCATGCACGAGCAGAAGGGCGAGGTGTTTTTCACCTGCGCCCGCACCGTGGTGGAAAATGCGCCGGACAAAGATGCTGCTCTGGCCTATGCGCTGGGCTTTGTCTGCCACTTCGCACTGGACAGCACCTGCCACCCTTATGTGGAGGCCTATGTCCGGGAGAGCGGTGTGGGCCACTGCGAGATCGAGACGGAGTTTGACAACGCCCTGATGAGGGAAGACGGCCTCGACCCCATAAAGTTCTTCACGGCCAGTCACATCAAACCCAGCCGGGAGCGGGCCGAGGTCATCGCGCCCTTCTACGAAGGCGTCACGGTGGACGAGACGCTGGCGGCGATGAAGGGGATGATAACGGTGCATCATCTTTTGCAGGCGGCGAACCCCATCAAGCGCTGGGTGGTGCTGACCGGGATGCGCGTCGCGGGCAAGTATGAGTTCATGCACGGCCTTGTGGCGAATCCGCAGCCGAACCCCAAATGCGTCCAGAGCAGCCAGAAGCTCGAAGAGCTGTATAAAACGGCTGTGCCGCTGGCGGTAAGGCTCATTGAAGAGTATGCAGAGAACAAGCCGCTTGGGGCGGAGTATCAGCATACGTTTGGGGAGAACTGAGAGGAGCACCGGATGGAAAAGAGCGGTAAATTCTGCCTGACGAGCTTGGAGCGGAACTGGATCCTGTACGACGTGGGCAACTCGGCCTTTGTGCTGATGGTGGCCACCCTTATCCCCATTTTCTTCAATGCGCTGGCGGAAGCCGGGGGCCTGAGCTCGGTGGAGTATCTGGCTTACTGGGGCTATGCCAGCTCGGCTGTGACCGTCATCACGGCTGTTTTGAGCCCCATTTTGGGGACAGTGGCTGATACGAAGGGCTTCAAGAAGCCTATCTTCATACTCTGCGTTTTCGTGGGCATCGTGGGCTGCTGCGCCATGGGTGCGGCGTCGGCGTGGCTGCCGTTTCTGGTCATCTTCGTCATCGCGAAGGTGGGCTTTTCGGGCAGCCTGGTGTTCTACGACTCGATGCTCAGCGACGTGACCACTCCCGAGCGGATGGACGAAGTGTCCAGCCGGGGCTATGCGTGGGGATACATCGGCAGCTGCGTGCCTTTCGTGGTCTGTCTCGGCCTTGTGCTGGGGGCGGGGAGCATCGGCATCAGCCAGATGACGGCGCTGAACCTGGCACTCCTGCTGACGGCGGCGTGGTGGCTGCTCACGACCCTGCCGCTGCTGAAAAGTTATAAACAGCTCCACTATGTGGAGGTGGAAAAACACGCTGTCCGGCAGAGTTTTGCCCGCATCGGCCATACCCTGCGGCATCTGCCGGAGGATAAGCAGGTGTTCTGGTTTTTGCTGGCCTTCTTCTGCTACATCGACGGCGTGTACACCATTATCGACATGGCGACGGCCTACGGCACGGCGCTGGGTCTGGACACCACCGGTCTTTTGCTGGCACTTCTTGTGACCCAGATCGTGGCGTTCCCGTCGGCCCTCATCTTTGGGCGGTTGTCGAACAGGTACCCCTCAGCAAAGCTCATCCCGGTGTGCATCGCGGCCTACGCGGGCATCGCGGTGTTTGCGTTTTTCCTGACCCAGCAGTGGCAGTTCTGGGTGCTGGCCGTCATCGTGGGCATGTTCCAGGGCGGCGTGCAGGCGCTCAGCCGCTCCCACTTTGCAAAGATCATCCCGCCGGAAAAGTCGGGCGAATACTTTGGCCTCTTCGACATCTGCGGCAAGGGCGCGTCCTTCCTTGGCACCATGATCGTCAGCGTGGGAAGCCAGCTCACCGGCAGCGCCAATGTGGGTGTCGGCTCCCTCATCGTGCTGTTCATCGTGGGATTCGTGCTGTTCAGGGTGTCGTGCAAAAAAGAAGTCGTTCCTGAATGAGATAATGGGACATCTGCTGCGTAGCAGCAAATTGGAGAAGCACAAAAATGCGTTTGGCGAAGCGGCTGGCATTTTTGTGCTTCGACTTCTTTGTACAATAAACTCAAATCAAAAAATATAAAGGAGCAAGACCATGAAACAATATCCCGGCTACACCCTCGTCAAGCACGAGGACTGCCCCGAACAGCACGGGACGCTGACCGTGCTGACCCATGACGTCAGCGGGGCGGCTGTCCTGCTGGTGGAAAACGACGACGACAACAAGGCCTTCGGCATCGGCTTCGGCACCTTCCCCTCCGACGACACCGGCGTGTTCCACATCCTCGAGCACTCAGTGCTGGCAGGCAGCGAGAAGTACCCGGTGAAGTCGCCGTTTTTGCAGCTGCTCAAGAGCAGCATGGCGTCCTTCCTGAACGCCATGACCTTCCCAGACAAGACGGTGTATCCCTTCGCTACCCCCAACGAGACGGATTTCAAGAACCTGATGGATGTCTACCTCAACGCGGTGTTTTGCCCACTGGCCATGGTGGACAAGGGCGTGTTCGAGCAGGAGGGCTGGCACCGGGACGAAGACGGCACGGTGAGCGGCGTCGTCTACAACGAGATGCAGGGCGCGCTGGCGACGCCGGATGCACAGCTGCAGAACGCTCTGAGCCGGGCAATGTTCCCGGATACGGCTTACGGCTTTGTCTCCGGCGGTGACCCGGCGTCCATTCCGGCGCTGACCTATGAGAAGTATGTGCGGGTCTACCGCCGCCACTACAGCGCCGACAACTGCTGCATCACCCTCTACGGCAAGATGGACATGGCCGAGAAGCTGGCCTTCCTCGACGAGCAGTATCTGAGCCGTATGCCCAAGAGCGCCAGCCGCCCCCGCCTGACGGTGCAGGACGAGCAGGTCGGTGTGAAGCGGAATATCCCGTACTATACCGAGAAGCCGGAGCCGGACGAGGCTCAGTGTGCGCTGGCGTGGTACACCGGTGCATTCAGCGACCGGGAGCGCCAGCTGGGCGTGGAGATCCTGCTGGACGCCCTGCTGGGGACGAACCAGGCGCCTCTGAAAGCCGCCCTGCTGGAAGAAAAACTGGGTGCGGACATCGACGTGGGCTTCGATGACAGCACGCTGCAGCCGACCTTGGAGCTTGTGCTGCGGGGCGCGACGGAAGAGTCGGCGGGCAAGTTTGCCGCTGCAGTGCGCAAAGCCGTGGACGGCATCCTCGAGAAGGGCATCCCCGAGGAGCTGCTGATGGCAAGCATCAACTCCACCGAGTTCGCTTCCCTTGAGCGGCCGGGCAGCATCCCGGACGGTGTGCTGGACGCCATCAATGCATCTACCGGATGGCTCCACACCGGCGACCCGGCCCTGCTGCTCCACACGAACGCTCTGTTCGCTTCCCTGCGGGAGAAGCTGGAACAGGGCTGGTTCAATGAGCTGCTGCGGGAGCTGTTCGCGCCTGCGCCGGTGGAGATCATCCAGGTGCCGACCCTGCCCAAGAAAGAGGAAGAGGGGAGCGCCGCCCGCACCGACGGCAAGCTGGTGCTGGACCATCCGCTGACAGCCGCCGACCTCGGCGAGGGCAAAAAGCAGACACCGGGCAGCAAGGAGCTGCTGGCGGGTGCAGAACTGCTGCACCACCCCTCGGCAGGCAATACCTACCTGTACCTTTACTATGATCTGGGCGGCATGGCACCGGAAGATATGTCCTGCCTGCATCTGCTCACGGATGTCATGGATGAGCTGGACACCGAAAAGCACACGGCCCAGGAACTGAACACTCTGCGGAACACCTGGCTGGGAAGCAGTGGTGCGTGGATGGACTGCTGGACGGGACGGCAGGAAGGCAGGCCCTGCCACGCAAAGCTCATCGTGGGGATGAGTATGCTGGAACGCAGCCTCGAAAAGGCTGTGGAGCTGGGCAGTGAGTGGCTGTATGAGACAAAGTTCAGCGGCCCGCAGGCCGAAGCTGCTATGGAGCGGGTGGCAAGCCAGCAGAAGCTGCTCATGGAGCAGAAGTTCCTGCGGGAGGGCCACGCCTTTGCCGCCATGCGGGCGGCGGCACATTTCTCGGTGGAATCCGCACTGAGTGAGCGCTGCAACGGCGTGAGCTACTACCACTATCTCTGTGAGCTGCTGGAAAAGGCCGACTGGACCGCTCTGGGCAAAAAGATGGAAGAGCTGTGGAAGAGCGTGCTGAAAAAGAACGCCCTGACCGTCAGCCTCCACGGCAGCGACGCGGCGCTGGATACCCTGAAAAAGCTTCTGCCGGGCAGTGCCTTCGCGGCAGAAAAGCGCGGCGAGGCAAAGCCCTACACTGAGGAGCTGACAGCTCCGGTGAACGAGGCCTTCATCATCGACGGCGGCGTGAACTACGATGTGCTGGTCTGGCCCATGGAGCGGCGGTTGGAGCGGAAGGTGCTGGCCCGGGTGATGAGCTACGAGTATCTGTGGCACAACATCCGCGAGGTGGGCGGCGCGTATGGCACCGGCATGGTGACCCAGAACGACGACACCGAATATCTCTACACCTACCGCGACCCGCACCTGAAAGAAAGCTATGAGACTTTCGCAAAGGGGCCGACAGAACTGGCAGGCCGCGACTACACCGAGAAGGACATGAACGAGTTCATCGTGGGTGCGGCAGCAAAGCTGGACACCCCGCGCAAGCCCCGGGAAGAGGCTGCGTCTACCGACTGCAAATATTTCTGCGGCATCACCGACGAGATGACTGCCGCCGAGCGCAAGAGCCTGTGCAGTGTGGATGCTGCCGCCCTCAAGGCCGAGGCGGCGGACCTGTCGGCCCGGATGGAGAAGGGCGTGAGGGTGGTCTTCGGCAGCAAGGAGGCTGTGGAGGCCGCAAAGGAGCTGTTTGACCGGGTGGAAACCCTGTAAAAATACGCAGAGAGTCTCCCGGAGACTTTGCGCAGAAAATTGAGTGAAAGATCCCCTGTCTGTGGAAAAGAACACAGGCAGGGGATTTTTGTTGCTTTGAAATATTACTTATAGGATAAAGCATACAGCAAAATACAAATCTGAGGGCAAAAAGTATGTACTCCTGCGGCGGAGAAAAGCGTGGTATCCTTTTGCCAGCGACAGAACGAAAGGAAGTGAGAACACAGGATGGGGCAGGAAAAGCAGACTGCGGCCAAGGGACAGGAAAGTCTCCGGAAAGCCACCGACACCCTGAGCACCATGCTGGCGCAGGAAGTGAAAGATCTGAACGCCCGCCAGCGCGCGGCCCGCAGAGAGAACAGCACCGACCCCGGCATCATGAAGGGACTGAAGGAAGCGACTGCTGTGCTGAAAGATCTGGCGGGCGTGTCGAAGACCCTGAACGACCAGGGCGTGGATGCAGAAGGGCGGGAATGCGGCGTGGTGCTGCTGCCGCCGGTGGAGGATGTATGACGACAGAAAACAAGAATGCGGGCGTCGTGTGGAGGCCTCAGCCGAGGCAGATGGAATTTATGCGGAGGCCGGAGCCGGAAGCACTTTACGGCGGCGCGGCAGGCGGCGGTAAGAGCGACGCCCTCGTCATCGAGGCGCTGCGGCAGGTACACATTCCGCACTACCGGGCGCTCATCCTCCGCAAGACCTATCCGCAGCTTTCCGACCTCGTGGACAAGAGTCAAAGCTATTACCGCCGGGCATTTCCGGAGGCGCAGTACAACGCCACGAGCCATGTGTGGGTCTTCCCCAGCGGGGCGAAAATTTACTTCGGCTCGATGCAGTACACCAAGGACCGGACGAACTATCAGGGCAAAGCCTTCGATTTCATCGGGTTCGACGAGCTGACCCACTTCGAGTGGGAGGAGTACAGCTACATGATGAGCCGCAACCGCCCCACCGGCCCCGGCACCCGGGTGTATCTGCGGGCCACCACCAACCCCGGCGGGGTGGGCCACGGCTGGGTAAAGGCGCGGTTCATCACGCCCGCCCCGCCCGGCACCCCCATCGTGGAGGAATACCCGGTGCGGATGCCGGACGGCACCGAAAAGGTGCTGCGGCGGGCGCGGGTGTTCATCCCGTCCAGCATATTCGATAACCCAGCCCTTCTGGAAAATGACCCGGACTATCTGGCCAGCCTCGCGGCCATGCCGGAGGCCGAAAAGCAGGCGCTGCTCTACGGCAGCTGGGACAGCTTTTCGGGGCAGGTGTTCACCGAGTGGCGGAATGACCCGAACCACTACGAAGACCAGCGCTGGACCCACGTCATCGCGCCGTTCACCATCCCGAAGCACTGGAAAATCTACCGGGGCTACGATTTCGGCTTTTCGAAGCCGTTCTCGGTGGGGTGGTACGCGGCGGACGAGGAAGGGCGGCTCTACCGCATCAAGGAGCTGTACGGCTGCACCGGACGCCCCAACGAGGGTCTGCGCATCGACCCGGTGGAGCAGGCACGGCGCATCCGGGAGGCCGAGCAGAACGACCCGGTGCTCCGGGGCAGAGTCATTCAGGGCATCGCCGACCCGGCCATCTTCGACGAGAGCCGGGGCGAGAGCATCGCCGCCATGATGGAGCGGGGGCCGAACTTTCTGCACTGGATGCCCGGCGACCACACCCGTCTGGCGGGCAAGATGCAGATGCACTACCGGCTGAATTTTGACGGCGAGGGCAGGCCGATGCTGCAGGTGTTCAATACCTGCAAGCACTTCATCCGCACCATCCCGAACCTCGTGTACGACGAGAGCAATGTGGAGGACATCGACACCCGGCAGGAAGACCACATCTACGATGAGTGCCGCTATGTGCTGATGGAGAATCCCATCTCGCCGCCCCGGCATACATCGGCCCCGCCGGTGCTGGATGACCCGCTGGAGCTGCATCGGAAGGCGAAGTTTCTGAGGGTGTAAAGGCTCTCCCTTTGGGAGAGGCTGGGGGCGGAGAAAAACGATAGCGCCCTGCAACAGAGGGCAGGAAGGAGAAAAACGAATACTATGGATGAAGCAACAAAACTGCCCATCGGGCCGGAAGAGGTGGCTGAGGCTGCGCAGATCTTGCAGCGGTACAAGGCGGGCAAGGCCGCGCTGGACAAGCGCCTGGTGGACAACGAACTGTGGTTCCGGATGGGACACTGGAAGAACTACCAGAACCCTATGATGGAGGGCAAACCCCAGCCGTCCAGCGGCTGGCTGTTCAACTCCATCGCCAACAAGCATGCCGACGCGATGGACAACTACCCCAGTCCCAACGTCCTGCCCCGTGCCGAGGACGACGAGGCAGCGGCACAGGCGCTTTCCAGCGTGCTGCCCGTGGTGCTGGAACAGGCTGACTATGAGCAGGTGTACAGCGACACCTGGTGGCGCAAGCTCAAGCAGGGAACCGGAGTCAAAGGCGTGTTCTGGGATCCGGAGCAGCGGGGCGGTGTAGGCGAGATCGCCATCCGGCCCATGAACCTGCTGATGCTCTACTGGGAGCCGGGCGTGGACGATATTCAGGCGTCGCCCCACTTTTTCTCGCTGAGTCTGGCCGACACGGCTCAGCTGGAAAGCCGCTGGCCCCAGCTGGCCGGACACACTGCCAGCGTGCTGGACGTGCCGCATTACATCCACGACAGCGGCCTTGATACCAGCGACAAGAGCGTCGTGGTGGACTGGTACTACAAAAAGCTTTCCCCCGAGGGCAGGAGCGTTCTGCACTACTGTAAGTTCTGCAATGGCGTGGTGCTCTACGCCAGCGAGAACGACCCGGCGCTGGCCGAAAGAGGCTTCTACGACCACGGCAAGTATCCCTTCGTGTTCGATGCGCTGTTCATGGAGGAGGACAGCCCGGCGGGCTTCGGGTATATCGACGTGATGAAGGAGTGCCAGACCGCAATCGACAAGATGAACCACGCCATGGACGAGAATGTCCTGCTCTCGTCCCGCCAGCGGTATGTGCTGAGCGACACGGCAGGCGTCAACGAGGAAGAGCTGACCGACCTGTCACGGGACATCATCCATGTGGTGGGACGCCTGAACGACGACAGCTTCCGGCCGTTGCAGACGGCGGGCCTGCAGGGCAACAGTCTGAGCTACCGCAACAGCCGCATCGAGGAGCTGAAGGAGATCAGCGGAAACCGTGACATGACTCAGGGCGGCACTGCAGGCGGCGTGACGGCAGCTTCGGCCATCGCGGCCTTGCAGGAGGCGGGTTCGAAGCTCAGCCGGGATATGCTCAAGAGCGCTTACAGGGCATTTGCCAAAGAGTGCTGCCTTATCATCGAGCTGATGAGGCAGTTCTACGACGAGGAGCGCATCTTCCGCATCACCGGCAAGAGCGGCGAGAGCGAGTTCGTCCGCTTTTCGGGCCAGGTGCTCCGCGCCCAGCCTGCAAGAGTCGTGGGCGGCGTGGAGCTGGGCAGTCATGAGCCGGTGTTCGACATCGTGGTGAGCGCGGAGAAAAAGTCCACCTTCTCCCGCCTCTCCCAGAACGAGACGGCCAAGGAGTGCTATCAGCTGGGCTTTTTCGCCCCGGCCAACGCCGATGCGGCGCTGGCGGCACTGGAAATGATGGACTTTGAGGGCATTGAGAAGGTGCGCCAGCGGGTGCGCCAGAACGGCACCCTCGCCCAGCAGCTGGCCCGGATGCAGGCCCAGATGACTCAGCTGACGGGTCTGCTGGAAGTGCAGAAAAAGTCCGAAGCCCCCAAGCTCAGCGGCCCGGCACAGGAGCTGAGCACGGCTGCGATGGCGAGGGCGATGAAGACGCAGAAAGGAGAAATGAGATGATAAAAGTAAACTACACCGAGCTGGACGGCCCGGCAGGCCCCACCTGCCGGCTGGAAGCTTCGGGCCACGCGGGCTATGCCCCCGCCGGGCAGGACATCGTGTGTGCGGGGGCCAGCACCCTGATGCAGACCCTCTGCGCCCTGCTGGCGGGCGAGGAAGGCACCAAGAGCGGCGTGTGGGACGAGCCGGACGGCCCTCGTCTGGCCGTGACGGCGGCAGCACCCCAGAAGCCGTGGGTGGAGGGGGCGTTCGAATTTGCAAAGGCGGGCTTTGCCCTGCTGGCAGAACGCTACCCGGGCAATGTCCGCTTCGCCGATTTGAGCGGACGGGGAGAACAGTCGATGGTGGATCTGCAGCTCTTTGCCTCGGAGGGCGGCGATGCCGCCGCCCCCTCCGCTCCTGCCCTCAGCCATGCACAGGTTCAGCAGGCCATCGCCTCCGGGACTATGAAGGCTGATGAGGGCCGGGAAGCTTCGGATGTGCCGACGCCGACGGCAGTGCAGGAGCCGGAAGAGCGTCCTGCACCGCCCGAACTCCCTGCGCCGCTGCCGCTCCCGCCCATCCCGGGCCTGAGAGAGGGCGCGAACACCGTCCGCGCCCTCCACGCCCGCTGGGCGGCGGAAGAGGCGATGCTTCGCCGGGATATGCCGGATTTTTCGCTCAAGCAGGAGCTGGCGAACCCCGAGATGCGCCGCCTGATGGAGCTGCCCGGGATGCGGATGGGTGACGCCTACCGTCTGGCCCACTACAACGACGCTCTGCGTCAGACCGCCCAGACCGTGGAGCAGGGCGTTGTGGAGCGCATCCGCCAGCGTTCGGCCCGCCCGGCGGAAAACGGTACCAGCCCCGGCGGTGCGGCCATCACCCGGGCCGATGTGGCCAGCATGACCCGCGCCCAGCGTGAGGCACTGGAACGCCGTGCGATGCACGGGGTGAAGATCAGTTTTTGAAAATTTTGATACAGAAAGGACAAATGACATGAAAACCTACAACCTGAAGATGAACCTCCAGCTCTTTGCCGACCCTTCTGCCAGCCTGCAGAACACCACCGGCACCATGACCAACGAGATGAAGACCTTCTACGAGAAGCGCCTTATCGACCAGGCAGAGCCCCGTCTGGTGCATGACCAGTTCGCGGACTACTATCCCGTACCCCAGAACGGCGGCAAGACCATTGAGTTCCGCAAGTACGACAGCCTGCCCAAGGCCGATACCCCGCTGACCGAGGGCGTGACTCCCAACGGCCAGACCCTGAACGTGACCACCATCACCAGCGACCTGCACCAGTACGGCGGCTGGACTCCGCTCACCGATGTGCTGCAGATGACGGCCATCGACAACAATGTGGTACAGGCCACCCGCGTTCTGGCAAGCCAGGCTGGCCGCACCATGGACAGCATCACCCGCGATGTGCTGGCCGGAGGCACCAACGTCATCTATGCGCCGAAGATTTCCGCAGACGGCACCGAGACTGCCGTCACCAGCCGCAAGGCGCTGGACAAGAGCTGCACCCTGACCCCGAAGTTGTTCTTCCAGGCGGCGGCACAGCTGGGCGCGATGAACGCTGACCCCATCGGCGACAGCTACATCGCCATCATCCATCCCTACGCCGCCTACGACCTCAAGACCTGCAAGGAGTTCATCGAGGCCCACAAGTACGCCGACCCCGACACCATGTACCGCGGCGAGATCGGCAAGCTGGGCAACATCCGCTTCATCGAGACCAGCGAGGCAAAGATCTGGAAGGACGCTACCTGTCCGGAGGGTCTGGCCGTCTTTGGCACCCTCGTGCTGGGCGCCCACGCCTACGGCGTCACCGAGCTGGAAGGCGGCGGCCTGGAGCACATCGTCAAGCAGCTGGGCTACGGCGACGATCCGCTGAACCAGCGTGCCTCTGTGGGCTGGAAGGGTATGCGCGCCGCCGAGCGTCTGGTGGAGCAGTACATGGTGCGCATCGAGAGCGTGTCCAGCTATTCCTCCACTGCGGCGGCAAACTGAGCAGAAAGGAGAAGCTATGGCAGAAAAGAAGAATGTCCGCATCCGGTTGTTCAAGGACAACAGCCGGTACAAGGGCGATCTGTTCGTGAGCGTCAACGGCGTGAACTACAAGATCCGCCGGGGCGTGGAGGTGGAAGTGCCGCCTGAGGTGGCCGAGGTGCTGGAACACAGCCAGCAGCAGGACGAGCACACCGCCGCCCGCATCGCTGCGGCAGAGACTGCGGCCCAGTAAAATAAGACAACGCGGCCTGGCAGAAACGGCGGAGAAGGCCGCTTCTGCCGGGCCTTTTTGGAAAAAGCGAAAGGAGGCTTTTTATGACGGTAGGAGAAGCGATGGAGCGAGCCGAAGAGCTGCGCCCGGGCAGCCGTGTCGCGGCCCGCACCCGGCAGCGCTGGCTGTGCGAGGTGGACGGGATGCTGCGGGAGAAATTTTTCCGGCCCAGCAGCGCCGACAGCCGGGAGGGCGTGGGCGCGGACATTGCGTGGGACAACGGTCTGCGGGATGACGACGTGCTGCTGGTGCCGCCGCCCTTCGACAGCCTGTACCCGCACTATCTGTGCGCCATGACGGACGCCGCGCTGGGCGAGAACGACCGGTACGCCGGTGAGCAGGCTCAGTACAACAGCATCTTAGCCGAACTGGCCGCGTGGCTGCGGCGGAAGAATCTGCCCACCCGGGGCTGCAGCTGGCGTTGGTAAGGAGGGAGAAAGATGATACTTTCGAACCGGAACGGCCTGAAAAATACCCGGAACATGCTGCGGGTGTTCGGCGGGCTGAACGAGACGTACAGCTGCACCGAGGCAGAGTACAGCGCGGGCATCAACTTTTCGGCCCGGAATTTCCCGGCCCTGAGCACCCGTCTGCCCCGGCGGAAGCTGCGGGAGGAAGCAGACCTGAACGGGATGTATCACCTGAACGGCCTGTTGACCGTCTGCGGCAGAGAACTCGTCTACACGCCGGACGACACGGATGAGATGGAAGTGACCCTGAAAGACGCCGTGGAGAACGGCAAGAAAACGCTGGTGGGCATCGGAACGAAGATCCTGATCTTTCCGGACAAGCTGGCTTTCGACACTGCCAGCCGGAAGGTGAGCGCTCTGGGCGCGGTGTGGTCGGGCAAAAACGCCAGCGTGGAGTTTGCACCCTGCGACGCGGAGGGCAAGGTCTACGAGGTGAGTGGCTGCGGCCCTGCTGAACCCGACAAGCCGACGGACGGCCAGCTTTTTCTGCGGGTGGAAGACCCGGAAAAGCCATGGAGCAGCGAGAGCACGCTGGAAGTATATAGTGAGGCGTCCGGCAACTGGTCGGCGGTGGTGCTGGACTACTGCCGCATCTCGGCAAAGGGGGTGGGGACAGACTTTGCGGCAGAGGACACTGTGACCCTCACCGGCTCTGCAGCGGAGCAGGCCGGGCAGTGGAACGAACTGGACGGCGACCGCATCGTCTACGACGCCGGCGCAGATGCTCTGCGCGTCAAGGCCGACCCCGGCGGCGAGTGGTTCTATGGCCGTCTGACCCGCACCGGCGCAGCGGTAAGATGGGTGAGTCTGGACGGCAGCGTCAGCCGGGAGTTCGTCTCGGCAGAGGTGGTGGAGCTGGAACGCCGGGTGCCGGACATGGACTACCTGACCGAGTGCGACAACCGGGTGTGGGGATGCTCCAACAAGGAGAACGTCATCTACGCCTGCAAGCTGGGCGACCCCACCAACTGGTTCTCCTACCGGGGCATTGCCGCCGACAGCTATGCCGTGACCGTGGGCAGCGACGGGGCATTTACCGGCGCGGCTACCTGTATGGGATACGCGCTTTTCTTCAAGGAAAACACCCTTCACAAGCTTTACGGCTCCAAGCCCTCGGATTTCCAGCTTAGCAGCCTGCGCTGCCGGGGAGTGGCAAAGGGCGCTGCCCGGAGCCTCTGCGTCATCAACGAGACGCTTTATTATCTCTCGCCCGACGGCGTGATGGCCTGGGACGGCAGCATCCCCACCAAAGTCTCGACGGCCCTCGACCCGGCCCGGCTGCGGAACGTGAAGTCGGCGCTGGGCGGCGCGCTGGACGGGCGGTATTATCTGCACCTCGTGCGGGGCAGCGGCGAAGCCCAGGCCGTGCGGCTGCTGGTCTACGACACCGAACGGGGGCTCTGGCAGGAGGAAGATGTCTGCTCTTACGAGATGGCCGGAAGCGGCGGGCAGCTCTATCTCTGGGACGGAAAGGCCATCTGGGCCGCAGATGCAGACCGGGAGGAGAACTGGCAGCAGGCGGGTGGCATCGAGGACGGCGTGAGCTTCGAGCTCGTCAGCGGGAATATCGGGCTGGACAGCCCGGAAGAGCTGTATCTCTCCCGGCTGACGCTCCGGCTCGAGGCCGAGGTGAAGAGCCGCATCGAGGTGGCGGTGAGTTACGACAGCGGAGCGTGGGAGACACTGGCCCAGCTGACCGCCGACGGGCGGCGCTGCTTCGATGTTCCGTTTGTGCCGAGGCGGTGCGGGAGCCTGCGGTTCCGGCTGAAGGGCAGAGGTCAGCTCACCCTGCGCAGCCTGACCCGGACGAGCGCCGCCGCGAAGGGTGGCATTCTGGCACAGGAGGTGAACTGAACATGGCAAGTGTCACGGGACTTTCGAAGATCGGACTGCCCCATCTGAGCGAGAACATGGACGCGGAGGATGCCCGCGCCATCCGTAACTACTTATACCAGATGCAGGAGCAATTACAATATGTGCTCTGCAATCTGGACGTGGAAAATATGTCGGAGCCGCTGCGCGCCCGGCTGAACAGCATCCAGTGAGAAAGGAGAATTTATGAGCACCGAGAAAAAGAAAGAACAGCAGCTGCTGGAAGATGTGACTGCCCAGCCTGCAGTCCAGTCCTCCTACAGCACGGCGGGACTGAACAGCCGCAAAGAGGTGGAGAATGCACTGGCAAATGCGGAGTACACCCCCGGTCAGAGCGTCACCAACGCAGCAGCGGATCTGAAAAACTGGCAGCAGAACCGGCCGGGCAAGTATGAGAGCACCTATCAGGGCCGCATCGAAGACCTCATCGGTCAGCTGCTGGAGCGGAACAGCTTCCAGTACAGCTATGCACAGGACCCGCTCTACCGCCAGTATGCCCAGCAGTACACCCAGAACGCCCGCAACGCCAGCGCGGACGCCGCCGCACAGGCTGCGGCCCTCACCGGCGGCTACGGCTCCAGCTATGCGGCCAGTGTGGCCCAGCAGGCGTACCAGCAGCAGATGGGCGCGCTGAACGACGCCCTGCCGTCTCTCTACCGGCTGGCGTTGGACACCTATAACAGTGAGGGCGACGATGTCGTGACCCGAATCGACCAGCTCAACACGCAGGAGAAGAACGCACAGGCGCAGTATAATGCGGAGCTGTCGGACTATTACAGTCAGCTCGACCGGAAGGGCAACGCCTACAATGCTGCCTACGAGCAGGACTATGGCCGCTATCAGGACTATCTGGGCCGGCTGGACACCCTGTACGGCTACTATTCCAATCAGGAGCAGCAGGCCATCGCCAAGCGCCAGCAGACGTTCAATAATGTGCTGAGCATTCTGGGCATTATCGGCGACGCGGTGCAGCTGGCCATCACCGGAACCACCGGCATCGGCTCGCTGGTGGGTACGCTGGCCAACACCGGGTATAATATGTATGCCAAAGACCGCGCCTACGCGGCCGAGCGTGCTGACGCTGCGTGGGACCAGCAGATGCAGGAGACCCAGCGGCAGGACAGCCTTGCCCAGCAGAAGTACAAGAACGAGCAGGCGGAGCGGCAGTATCAGGACACCCTGCGCCAGCAGGAGTTCAACAACAATGTGACCAGCGAAAAGCTGAATATCGCCAAGGGCGAATGGGCGCTCAAGCAGTCCAAGGCAGCCCAGAGCGCCCAGCAGGCTGCGGCAAACGCCGGGGCAAAGAGTGCGGGCAGTTCGGGAGGCTCAGGCAGCGGGTCAGTGCTGTCGTCCGGAGGCAGCACCATCGTACCTTACAGCGCCGCCCGTCTCTACCGACAGGGCAGGAGCGATACGGCCATCCGCAGCGAACTGCTGAAGGAGGGCTACTCCAACGATGAGGTCGCCAATATCCTGAAGCAGCTGGGAAGCTGAGAAATACGAAAAGGCCGCAGCGTGGAACACGGAACGGTGTTCTGGGCTGCGGCCTTGGGTCGTTTGAGTTTTATTTATAAGATGGGTGAGGGAGTAAAGGGCGTTGTTGCTGCGATAGACATTCCTAGAGATTGGAACCCGCGGGCTAAGCAACAGCCCACTGGGCTGATTGCTTACGCCGTCGCTGACGCGCCGTCGCCGCCCTGTTCGAGTCCCGCTGGACATCCCCATAATAGAAAAAGACCCGCAAGCATATGCTTGCGGGTCTTTTTAGTGGGGTGCCCAGTGGGACTCGAACCCACGGTCTCCAGATCCACAATCTGGCGCGTTAACCGACTACGCTATGGGCACCACATCAATGCGCCCGAAGGGACTCGAACCCCCGGCCCACTGCTTAGAAGGCAGTTGCTCTATCCACCTGAGCTACGGGCGCACGTTGTTATCCCATTGGGTTCTGATATGGTTCGCAGCTGTGAGTCGAAGCACGCTGCGAGAAGTATAATACCATAGCCCCGGGGTTCTGTCAAGAGAAATTTGAAACTTTTTTGCGCTTTTTGCAAAAGGCTTCTCACAGCAGCCACATCCCCACAAAGCCGAACGTAAGCCCGAAGGCTGCGCCTGCCAGCACATCCCGGACGAAGTGCGCCCCAGAAAGCACCCGCAGCAGACAGATGAGGGCGGCGATGGTCAGCATCACGACGCCGACGGCAGGGTAGAAGTAGAGCCACACCATCCCGAGGACGGTGGCACTGAGTGCGTGGCGGGAAGGGCAGGAATTGCCGTGGGTCTCCTTAGATACCAGCGGCACGAAGCCCGGCTGCTCATAAGGGCGGGGAAAGTTGAGCCTCGCCCGCAGGATGGTTCCCAGCCAGAACGCCAGACCCGGAACGAGAATGGCCCGGGCAATGACCTGCATAAAATCAAGAGCGCCGCTGCCCCGTCCGATGCTGAGCATCCTGAACCACCGGAGGTTGAGCAGCATCAGAAGCACCGGATAGCAGACGAAGGGCACGAGGGGGAGCCAGCGGTTGAGCAGGATGATGCCCTCTCGCAGGGCGGGATGTCCTTCGAGCCAGTCTGTCAGTCGTTTATATCGTTCCGGTGTCATGCTGTTCCCTCCCTGAGAGATTCATTCAAAACAGGTGTTGAGGTAGTTTTCCACATCGAAAGGCTCCGGCGTGGAGTCCTTGCGCAGGTAGAGGGGATGGTGGGGGTGGCCCTTTTTGCTGCGGGGACCGAAGGTCACCCAGGGGATGTTCTTTTCCCGCGTCAGGGCAACCATCTCCCGCATCAGGCCGGGCAGATAGTCCCGCTTTTCAATAAGAGTACCCCATGCGGCCCACATGGTGGGCTCGGTCTGGGCCAGCACGGCCTGCAGCCAACGGAGATTTTCGTCGCAGAGGATGCGGTCAGGCGTTTTGTCCATGTCGTTGGGGTTGGTGGCCCGCTGGGGGTAGACGTTGAACATGATCCAGCTGTCGAAGCCGTTGGCGTTGGCCAGACGCTCGACGCTCTTCAGAGTGGGGTCCAGCGCACCGGGCTGGGCGGTGCTGGGGTTGATGCCGATGCACACCAGCGGGCGGCGGCCCACCCGCCCCAGCACATAGCGGTAGGGCTGGTAGGTGTGGGGCTCGTAGTACCACAGACCACCGGGATATTCGTCGGCTTCCAGCCGGGGAAGAGTTTCACAAAGCATAGCTTACCTCACAAGAAACGTGTGTTTCTTTTATCGTACCTTAAAATTTGTGCGAAAGCAACACCTTGCGGCGAGAAAGTCTCCCATAATTTCGATTTTCATGCTATACTATCACGTAGAGGAAAGTATCCCTCTTCGCTTGCTGAAAAAGCAGAAGGAGTTTTGTTTATGATAGAAGATTACCGCAGCGCCCAGCGTGCGGGCCAGCGTGCCTATCGGGCCAATGTGGCCCGGGGGCAGTCGCCCTATCTCGCGGTGCTGGACGACATCCTCACCGATGTGGACATCGTGGCGCAGGAGCCTCTGGGGCTGGTGGACATCCCGGCCGAGAGCATCGTGGGTACCAAGACCGCCGGACGCCACACCGCCTTTGCCTCCAATTTCATGCCTCTTCTCGACGACGACACCGAGTTTGCAGCCAAGTGGTCGAACCTCTGTGACGCCCATCTGGAAGAGGGCATCCACACCCCTATTATTGCCTTCGAATACCTGAACAAATTCTATGTGCAGGAGGGCAATAAGCGTGTCTCCGTCCTCAAATACTATGAGGCCGTGAAAATTCCCGGCACTGTCACCCGGCTCATCCCGGCAAAGAACGACACACTGGAAAATAAGCTCTATTACGAGTTCCTTGATTTTTACAAGCTTTCCCGCATCAACTACATCAGCTTCTCCCGGCTGGGGGGCTATGCAAAGCTGCAGACGCTGGCCTGCAAGGCCACGGGCGAGGCGTGGACGGACGACGACCGGCTGAATTTCTCGTCCCTCTACACCATGTTCAGCCAGCAGTTCTATGCGCTGGGCGGCGGCTCACTGGGCCTGACGCCGGGCGATGCGCTTTTGGTGTACCTGTCGGTGTACCGTTATGCCGATGCCTGCGAGTCCACCCCGACCGAGGTGCGGGAGAATCTGGCCCGCCTCTGGGACGAGGTGAAAATTCTGGCAGAGCCCCACGCTGTGGAACTGCTGCTGGAGCCGAAGCGCAGTTCTGAACCGCTGCTGAGCAAGCTGAACATTTTCAGCTCCCGCCCCAGCGAGCTGCGGGTGGTGTTCCTCCACGAGCACAACGCCCGGACCAGCGCATGGGTGCGCGGACAGGACAAGGGCCGCGCCGCGCTGGTGAAAGCTTTCCCGGATAAGCTCTATGTCAGCTGCCGGGAGAACGTCAACCCCGAGGTGGATGCAGAGCAGGTGCTGGAAGAGGTGGCCCATGACCATGCGGACATCGTCTTCACCACCAGCGCCCGGATGCACACCGCCTGCCTGAAGGTCGCGGCCCAGCACCCCAAGACCCGTTTCTTGAACTGTTCCCTCAATGCGCCTCATCCGCTGGTGCGCACCTACTACCCCCGCACCTATGAGGTGACCTATCTGCTGGGAATGCTGGCGGGCATCGTCTCCCACAGCGACAAGGTGGGCTATGTGGCTGCAAACCCGGTGTACGGTGTGCCTGCGGCCATCAATGCCTTTGCTCAGGGCGTGCGTGCCGTCCGGCCCGACAGCCGGGTGGTGCTGCGCTGGGCCTGTCTGTGCGATGCGGCACACCCGCAGGATTTCTCGGACAGGAAAGACATCGAAGTCTTCTACAGTCAGGACTTCCGGGAGCCGGAAGGCACCTACCGCGATTACGGCCTCTGCCGCCGCCTGCCCGACGGCGTTCTGCAGCCGCTGGGCCTACCGGAGTGGCGGTGGGACGTGTTCTTCACCGAGATCGTCCGCTCCGTGTTTGCCGGAACATGGGACAGCGCCCCCGGCGGCAGGGCGATCAACTACTGGTGGGGCCTCAAGAGCGGTGCCGAGCGGGTGGAATACCCCATCCAGCTGAACGACGGCACCATGCAGCTGCTCAAGATGGCAGAGCGCCAGCTCTGCGATGGGGAGATACAGGTTTTCCCGACCGAGAGCTACAGTCAGGGCCATGCCCTTCACCATGCGGCTTCCGGCATCTATACGCCCAAGGAACTGATGGAGATGGACTGGCTGGAAGAGTGCGTGGAGGGCGAACTGCCCAGCTACGACGAACTGGACGCCAAGACCCGCAGCCTTTTGAACATCAATGGTCTGGACATCGTAAAGGGAACGCCGCAGTAACATGCAAAGACCCAAGGATAGAAAAGAATGGAGCAAAAGCATCGTGAAAATACTTGCGATTTCGGATGTGCCGTCCAAACTGCTCTGGGACGAGAGCGTCCGCAAGCGGCTGGAAGGCATCGACCTTATCCTCTCCTGCGGTGATCTGCCGAAAAAATATCTCGAATACCTCACAAACTTCACCACCGTCCCCATCCTGTACGTCCACGGCAACCACGACGGCAGTTATAAGGAGTCAGAACCGGGTGGCTGCATCTGTGTGGACGATGCGGTCTATGTCTGGAAGGGGCTGCGCATCATGGGTCTGGGCGGGTGCAATCGGTACAACAGGGACGATACCTTCCAGTACACTGAGGCTGAAATGCGGCGGCGCGCCCGGAAGCTCTGGCTCGCGGCCCGGCGGGCGGGCGGCATCGACATCCTGCTGACCCATGCCCCGGCATCCGGCCTCAACGACGGCACCGACAAGGCCCACAAGGGGTTTCAGGTATTCAACGATCTGATGGACCTGTATCAGCCCAAGTGGTTCATACACGGGCATATGCACCTGAATTATGGGGCAAACCTGCCCCGCGTCTGCACCCGGGGCGGCACGACGGTCATCAACGCCACCGAGCGGTACGAGTTTGAGATACCCGACCCCGTTCAGGTGCCGAAGCGGAAGCTGTTCGGGTGGGGATAAAAATCAAAGAAAAAGGAGAACGACAATGGAGATAGAACGCGCCTTGCAGCAGCTGGAATTGCTGCAAAAGAAGCTGTATGCCTACCACTGTGCGGACAGCTCCCTTTATCTGGACGCCGTGACCACCGCGCCCAGCGATACCTCCGAGGGCCGGGGCGTGGCCATGAGCATTCTGGCGGGAGAAAGCCAGAAGCTGATGACCTGCCCCGAGACGAAAGCGCTGCTGGATGAGCTGAGCGCCCGGGCCGGGGAGCTGGACCTCGTCCACCGCCGCGAAGTGGAGGAGCTGCGCCGCAGCTGTGAGCAGCTGACCCGCATCCCGGCTGACGAATATATGGCCTACAAAGAGCTGTGCAACCGGGCGGACGACGTCTGGCACAAGGCCAAGGCACAGGACGATTTTGCATTGTTCTGCCCCGTTTTGCAGGAGCTTGTAGACTACAATCGCCGCTTTGCCGGTTATTATGACGCCTCGAAAGCGCCCTATGACGCTCTGCTGAACGAGTACGAGCGTGGCGTGGATAGGAAGATGCTGGACAGCTTCTTTGCGACGCTGCGGGAGGGGCTGGTGCCGCTCATCCACAAAATCGGCGATAAGCCGCAGATCGACGACAGCTTCCTGCATCAGGAATACCCGGCAGCACGGCAGAAGGCCTTTGCCGACTATCTGATGGAGGTGATGGGTCTCGACCGCAGCCATTGTGGTCTGGGTGAGACGGAGCACCCCTTTACGCTGGAATTCAACAATAAGGATGTCCGCATCACCACCAACTACGACGAGCACAATGTGGCATCCTCGATGTACTCTGTCCTCCACGAGGGCGGCCATGCTCTGTATGAACTGGGCATCCGGGATGACCTGCAGTACACCTGTCTTGCGGGCGGCGTCTCAATGGGCGTCCACGAGAGCCAGTCCCGTTTCTATGAGAACCTTATTGGCCGGTCGCGGCCCTTCGTGGAAGCTATCTATCCCAAGGTGCAGGAGTTCTTTCCCCAGCAGCTGGGTGGCGTGAGCGCAGAGCAGTTCTACCGCGCTGTCAATAAGGCTCAGTCCAGTCTCATCCGCACCGAGGCCGACGAGCTGACCTACTGCCTCCACGTCATGGTACGGTATGAGATCGAAAAGCAGCTCATCGGCGGCACGCTGGAAGCAAAAGATGTGCCGGCTGTCTGGGCGAAGCTTTATAAGGAATATCTGGGCATCGAGGTGCCGAATGACCGGGATGGCTGTTTACAGGACAGCCACTGGTCGGGCGGTGCGTTCGGCTACTTCCCGTCTTACGCGCTGGGCAGTGCCTACGGCGCTCAGATGCTCCGCCGGATGGAGCAGGACGTGGATGTCTGGGGTGCAGCGGCAAAGGGCGACCTCACACCCATCACGGCGTGGCTGCGGGAAAAAGTCCACCAGTACGGCGGGCTGATGGAGCCTGCCGACGTGGTGAAGAACGCCTGCGGCGATTTCAGTGCTGAGGATTATATCCAGTACCTTACCCGAAAGTACACCGGGCTGTACGGCTTATAAAAAAGCAAAGGCGTCTGCACAAATGACTGTGCAGACGCCTTTGTTCGTGTTGAGGAACATCACAGCTCCAGCTTGCCGGAGACTTTGTTGATGACATAGTAGGCCATACCCTCTTCAGGCTTGACGTAGACCTTGCAGGACTGGACGCCCACCTTATGAGTGGCGCGGTAGTCGGCCTTGGCGCGCTCGATGACATCGGTGATGTTGTACTGGTTGGTGCCGAACTCGACATAAACCTCCGGGGAGAGCGGGGGACGACCGCGCCGCTGTGCAGCACCAGAAGATTTGCGCTTCTTCGGCTCTGCCGCAGGAGCCTCAGGAGCAGCGGCCGCTGCGGGGGCAGCAGACTTTTTCTCAGACATAGCTTATACCTTCTTTCCTGTATTCCACTGCAAATTGGAAACGTGGATGATTTCCGGGCCGGAAGCTGTATTGCCGGTCAGTCCGACCGCTTTCTGTTCGTGCCAACGATTGGAAGCACTATACTTATATAATAGTTATTTCTTTGACGTTTGTAAAGTGTTTTTTGGAAAAAGCATCCCCATATTTCTGCGCCCGGAACGCTAAATTCTGACAAAAAGGGGGAAGAATGCCCTATAAAAAAGAAACTGTCCGGATTTGTGTGCGGCACAGCGGAGAGAAAAGAAATGCGGCGCGCGGGGAAAAGCAGGAATTTCCGGGGAATTTACCCGGCACAGCAGTCCTCGGCCCGCTTCACGACTGGGGCGAGAAGTTCCTCGTCCCAGTCTTCGGCGAGGACAAAAAGGGCCTGATCAATGACCTCCTGTGCGCAAGCGTCCGGGCGGCCCTGTGCCAGCCGGAATACTGCTGCCAGCAGCCGCAGTTTGAGGGCGCGGATGTCCTCCGGCGCGGCCCAGAGCCGGGCGAGGTCGTAGTTGTCGGTGTTGCCGCAGCGCATGGTGCAGGTGGCGCAGTTGGGGGCGACGCGGTGCTTTTCCGTCTCGACGATGCTGTACATCCGGCGCAGCGCGTCTTCGGCAGCGTCCGGGTCTGCAGCCAGCCGGAGACCGGAGGCCAGCACACGGTCGGTGTTCTCGGTCTTCGGCTCGTTGACGGTGGAGCGGGCCAGCCCTACCAGCGCTCCTAACAGCGCGTCGCGCTGGCGCTGGGTGTCGGTAACGGGGGCAGAAAGAAAATGATTCATAGAGAGTACTCCTTTGGGTACGATGTTGTCTCTCTCAGTATACACGCCCGCGGCCCAAAAGGGGAGAGGAAATTTGCAGAAATTTGATGAGTTGTGAGCTGCATCTTGATTTTGGGAGAAAAATCCGCTATAATAACTATGTTGTCTGTAAAATAGAATACGCCGGTGTGTCGGAATGGCAGACGAGGGGGACTCAAAATCCGCTTCGTGATTTTCCATATCTGCACAAGAAATTCACGAGGGCGCGTTGAATTTTGAGAGTTTGTCGGAATGGGATTTCTTACATCCCTCCTGAACATCCCTCCAATCTTCAAAAACCGGTACTAATGTCCCAAAATTGAATATCAGCCGATGTGGCGGAATGGCAGACGCAAACGACTCAAAATCCCCTTCGTGATTTTCCGTGTCTGTGCGAGAAATTCACGAGTGTACGTTGGGTTCTGAGGGTTTGTCGGAGCGAGATTTCTTACATCCCTCCTGAACATCCCTCCAATCTCCAGAAACCGGTACTAATGTCCCAAAATTGAATATAAGCCGATGTGGCGGAATGGCAGACGCAAACGACTCAAAATCGTTCGGGAAACCATGTGGGTTCGAGTCCCACCATCGGCACTTCATCATAAAACAGCTTAGGAACGAAAGATTTTAGGCTGTTTTTCTTTTTTGCCCATTTTTTATACTTTGGCGTTTTCTGGGAAGATATTGACGATTGCATTCGCCGAAGATACCTTACTGGAGAAATCCAGATGTGTATAAATGTTGCTTGTCGTGCTGATGTCGCTGTGCCCCAGCCACTCCTGAATCTCCTTCAGGCTCACGCCATTGGCATAGAGCAGACTGGCGCAGCTATGCCATTACGGTATAATAACGACAAACAGAAAAAGCCTTTATTTTCAAGGGGTTTGAGCGTTTGTCGTCTTTTATTCAATTCCTTTTCCAAGTTGAAAATTGACGAAAACTATAAAGAAAAAAGGAGGCTGTTTTATTAACGACAAAATTTAATAGTGCCAGCGGTCCGGCTTTATGTCTGACCGCTGGTTGCCGTGGGCGTTTCACTTTTATAGGTGGACGCCCTTTTTTCATACTCATTTTCGAGAGAAAGGAGATCCACATGGAATTAAACGAAATGGAAAAAAAGCTGCTCTTTCAAGTGGAGGGCGATTATCAGACAAAGATCCTGAATGAACTTTATATGACCGTGCGGTATTCAAATAATTCCGAACAGCGGGAGGCGGCAGAAGGTCTTATGGCAAAACTTCGTGTTCTGTCAAATGCAGAGTGCATGGACTTGGTAAAAGATATTCAGAAGAATTACCGTCTGCCCTATCCAGCCCGGACGATTGGAGAAAAGATCGCCGAGGCCAGACAACAATCAGGGGCAGAAAAATTGAAGGGGCATGACATCATGGCACTTGAACGCTTTGATCCAGAAGTAAAGCACATGATCGTCTTTGATGTATTGTCTTACGATTCCCCTGTTGGCGACAAAGGCGATAAGATGCGCTTGTTCCTTACAGATGCCGGCTATCAGAAATTTTTAGAGAGCCAGGAACGGGGCGAAGTGAAACTGAAAAACCATGCGAAGGTCTCTGACGGTCATCTCCATTATGACCGCAGGGATCATGCCTTGTAACGGAATAGTCGAAGAAAGGAGGCGGTACAATGGCAGTATTCCGTGTAGAGAAAACAAAGGACTTTACGATAATGAGCAATCACCATCTGCGCAATACGGAGTTGTCCTTAAAGGCAAAGGGGCTTTTATCACTTATGTTGTCGCTGCCGGAAGATTGGGATTATACCACAAAGGGACTCGCCCATATCTGCAAGGATGGTGTGGATTCTATCACTACTGCCCTGAAGGAACTGGAGCGGCATGGTTATCTCACCAGACAGCGCCTCCGCTATGATAACGGGCAGTTGGGAGACATTGAATATACGATCCATGAGCAGCCTGTAAGTACCGAAAACACAGGGCTTTCACCTAAACGGGAAAATCCAAGACAGGTAAAACCAGAACAGACAAAACCTAAACAGGCGGAACCTGAACAGGAAAATCCGGCACAATTAAATACTAATCCATTAAAAACAAAAAAATCAAAAAAAGATAAATCAATAACTTATCCATCAATCTATCCGGCAGAGCCGGAAGCGGCAAACCGCACGGATGGGATGGATCGGATAGAGCTGATAGAAGCCTATCGTGAAATCATCAAAGAAAATATTGAATATGACTTACTGGTCTTACGGTATGGCAGGGAACGTCTGGACGAAACCCTTGAACTTATGCTTGAAGTGATTTTGTCGAAACGCCCTTACATACGCATCGCCGGAGATGATTTTCCGCGGGAGATCGTCAAGAGCCGGTTCCTGAAGATCAATTCCGGTCACTTAGAGTATGTCTTTGACTGTATCGACAAGAACACGACGAAGGTCGGAAATATCAAAGCATATCTGCTGGCGGCGCTGTATAATGCCCCGGCTACAATGGACAGCTATTACCGTGCCGAGGTCAATCACGATCTGTACGGCTGTTAGGCACCTTTGGGTGTCTTTTTTCATTCCATCACAGGAAGGAGGCAAAGCACGATGAAAAGAATCACTGTGCCGGTACAATGCCCGGCGTAACCAAAGAACAGATTCAGGCAGCGCGGGAAGCTGATCTGTTTACTTACCTGCAGTTCCATGAACCCGGTGTGCTGAAACGGGATGGACCTAATTTCCGGCATAAGGAACATGACAGTCTGGTATATGTGACCGGGAAAAGGTACTGGTACTGGAACAGCCGTGGACGGAGTATCAATGCGCTGGACTACCTGATCCAGATTCGGGGATATGGTCTTGTGGATGCGGTTCATGCTCTGGTAGGTGGCGAAATCCGACATACACCGGCTTACCGAAGTACGGCAGAAATACAGGTATCAAAAGAACCGGAAAAGAAAGCATTCTCTCTCCCCTGGGCCAGACGTTGCGCGACCGCTGCGGTCTCCTATTTGCAGAAACGGGGGATCAGCTCAGAAGTCATTCGCCAGTGTTTACAAGCCGGGATTTTTTACGAAGCCCGGTATCATGGAGAACCGGTTTGTGTATTTGTAGGGAAAGATGATTCCGGGAAAGCGAAGTTCGCCTGTATGCGCAGTATCGGCGGCAATCTCAAAAAGGATGTCTATGGCAGCGACAAAGGATATAACTTTTGTTATCCCCCGCAAAGTCCGGGTAGCCGGCATGTGGCAGTCTTTGAAGCTCCTATTGATGCGCTTTCCCATGCAACGCTTCAAGAGCTGGAGGGATGGAAATGGAATGGTTACCGCTTGTCTTTGGGAGGTACTTCCCATGTGGCGCTGACTTCTTTTCTGGAACGCCACCCGGAGATCCGGCGTGTTACCCTTTATATGGACCACGATCTTGCCGGATTTGTCAATGCCCGGAAAATCAAGACCATGCTCCACGAGGATAAACGTTTCCGTCATATCCGGGTAAGTGTCAACCCTCCCCGGATGGGAAAAGATTACAATGAAAAATTGCTGGAGGTTCGGGAACAACTGCAAACCAGCCAGCACCAACGCCGCCCAAAAGAGGCGGCTGTTTCAATTTAGGGAGGATTTCAACATGAATGGATCTCAACATATCTGCTTTACAGACAGCGCCGGAAAAGCGCTGTTTTCCATTCCCGACAATGGTTTACTCTGCCTGTTCTATGGAAACGGGGACAGGCACTTTGCTGTTTGTCATCGTCTGGATGACACCCATGCAGAAATTGACGGGGTAAATTATTCGTTGCCGGATTTTGCCAAAAGGATGAAACACAACCAGATCAGCTTTGCCCCGGCATAAGGCTGGAAAACAAATAACAGGAGGATTTGAAAATGAAAAAAATTGAAAATACCGCTTTGCAGATGATTGCCGAGGCTTCCCGGTGTCCAGACTACGGCCCCGATATGGTTAAATCGCTGATGAAAAAGCTGGACATGAACGAAAAGGGCTTTGCGCTTTTGATGAATGTTGCCCCATCCACAGTGCGTCTTTGGACTAGCGGAGCTGCACAGCCTTGCGGCACAGCAAAACGCCTCATGCAGATTTATGAAACCGGTCCGGAGATTGTCGGCAAGATTGCCGGCGGGCAGCTACCGGCAGATGGGAGGGATTGATTAAATGGCGGGGACAGATAGCCAGCCGTTTGCGGAAAATGAGCAGGTCAAAGAGCTGCTTCACATGAAAGGAGGAATTTGATTGGATCAGGAACCACTACCGCAGATTCATTTGATCCGCGATACAGACTTATCCGTCTTTGCGTATGAGCTCCATATTTTTGCCGGAGATTTTCTCAGGGAATGCGAATTCAATATGCGTTCTCTGGCGACAAATGCCGGGGCTGATTCCATTGCCATCATGGGGAAAAATCACATGTGGCTTTCCGACGCTTTGTTTGCTTATTGTTCTACGGCAGATCTTCATCAAATGATCTTAACAACGGAGTTTATCGGAGCGAGGGCTTTCCTGTTTCATACGGATCGCAGAGAGGGCGGTCCCTTGTACGGAGATGTCCTGATGATGGATTTAGACACGCTGCGGCAGGATATAAAACGAAATATCCTCTATCCCTGCGGCGTCAATATCGAACGCAAAGATGGTTCAGTGGCTACGGTCAGCCTGAAAGAATGGACTGGAATGGAGCTTTACGAAAAAGATGCTCTGAAAAGCTGGGGATTTTCTTATGCCCCGAATCAAGTTACGGAATGGCAGTACCACTATTCCACGATGTTCAGACAGTGGATGGATCAGGCATTTCGTTATATGCCCCAGGATTTAGAAGAACGCCTGAATATGCAATATATGGAGGCAGCCCAGAACCCGGATATGGATAAGTACCGCATACCACAGGGAACGGCAAAGCAGATGCTTCTTTATGACGAAGCCCCTGTGTATCGCCTTCTTCCATCCGGTTCGGAGAAAATTGCGCCCATCGCGGCAATCTCTACGGGCCTGTGGTATGAAAATTACCGGGAGTTTGCCATTGCACCGGAGGATTTAGGCGCTCTGGACAAACTGATCCGCAGGGAAACTGACCGGCTCACAGGAAACCTCCCACAACTTCACAAAAACGAAGAACGTCGCCCTGCCCCGGAGCGATAAGAATTTTACACTGACTGGAGGTGATGAAGATTGGCAGGAGTGCATGAAGATTTCGGCGAAAAGATCGGCGGTGCTAAAAAAGATCTGTGGAAAGACCGCGGGCTGTATGCAGATGATCTGGAAGCCATGAATGAGCGCGAAGCCGAAAAATTTGTGAAAAAGGATAATGTCTGGAAAAAGCCGGACTATGCAGCCATACTGGAGGAAGGGATTCCTCTTGGCGTGGTCTATTTTATCAAAAAAGCGAGGGACGGCTTAAACGCTTCCCCTCAGTATTACCGCACGGATGACACCCCGGAAAAACGGACCGCGAGACAAAAGGAATATATAAAAACAGTTCGGGAATTGCAGGCAGTGCTTTCAGATGTCCGTACTGCGGAGGATGCTGTGAGAGCCTATGACCGCTTTTTCGTTGACAATGGATATTTAGAAAAGGTACAGGGCTGGGGAAGCGGAATCCATTACCGGGCAACGAAAAAGGGACAGGACAATCCCGTGATCACAAACAAATTGTCCAATACCATGCTGATCCGCTCGGCTGAATATTTTGAGCGCAACTTTACTCAGAAAGCAAAAAAGGAACAGTTTTGTGTTTCCAAAGAGCAGAAAATACCGAAAGGTTATGCGATCCACTTCAACGACGGGAAACATACCTATTCTAAAAATGAGGACTGGAAACCCGGTACCTACTATGTGACAAAAGGCTATTCGATCCTGCGGACCAATTTTGAGACCAAAGAAGCTGCCCTGAAATGGGTGCAGGAACTTGCCAAAGGCAGGAACAAAAATGGGAAGATCCGGTTTGTCCCTCCCCAGCTCGCCCATGTCAAACGTACCGGCCCGGATTATCGGAATGGCGTGGAGATCACCGGACAGCATTATCTTGATACATTTGGGTTCCGCGGCGGCGAGTTTGGAAACTGGATGAACCAGAACGACCGTCAGACCTCCCTTAACATGGGATTTGAAGCACTAAAGGATTTGGCGTCAGCCCTTAAGATCAGCGATAAAGATATTGCTTATCAGGGAACACTTGCTATCGCTTTTGGTGCAAGAGGCAGTGGCAATGCTGCAGCTCATTATGAACCTTTGCGTACAGTCATCAATCTTACAAAAATGCACGGGGCCGGTTCCCTGGCACATGAATGGTGGCATGGACTTGACGATTATCTTGGTACAAAGATGGGAGCAAAAGGGATGCTGTCAGAACAGCCCCACCTCTATGCGCCGTTCCAAAAACTCATTGACACCATGAAGTATAAACCGGAAACACCGGAACAGGCAGCAAAGCGCACGGAAGCACAAACAGAACGCACCCGGAAAAATGCGGCAAGCTGGCTGGATTCCTCGGTTCTTGCCTCCCTGAAACGGTATGGCAATGAGGAACAGATGGAAACCTACGCAGTCTTGCGGGAAGCATTTTTGTCCGGCGAACCCGGCTCTGTGGAACAGATCAGCGCATTTAAGAAGAATGTTACCGGCCGGGTAATTCCCAAAAGTGAACGGGAACGGCTGGAAATTTTTGAGCGTATGCTTTCCGGGATGCAGGCGCAGGAAGCTCCGCAGATTGGACGGACGGAAACTGATTTTTACCGTAATTCGGTACGCATGGGAAAAGAATGTGAAAAAGACGGCGGTTATTGGGACAGCAATGTGGAAATGACAGCCAGAGCCTTTGCCTGTTATATCAAGGACAAACTGCCCTACACATCGGATTATCTGGCAGGCCATGCCGACTGTGCCCTTACCCTGGTTTCCGGTAAAGACGGAGAAATGGAGGTATTGAAAGCCTTCCCTGTGGGGGAAGAACGCCGTGCAATCAACGCTGTTTTTGACGAGATCATTCAGGATTTGAAACGGGAACAGCTATTGACCCATGCCGATGTAACGCTTCCCCTCTCTGTTTCTGAACTTCGTGAGGCGGCGGACGGGCAGCTATCCATGTTCGGCGTCGGCCGTCCTTCCGTGATGGATCAGCTTGCGGCAAACAGGCCGGCAGATAAAAAATCACCGGCACAGACGTTTTCCAGAAAAAACCACGAGCCGGAAATATAGCAGGAGGTGAACAGCATTTTGGAAGAAAATAAAGATTATCATGCCTACCGGTATGGCGACCACTTGACGCCGGGATCAGAGCTTAAAATTGAACACAGCGTAGTTTGTGAAAATGTGGATATTTCTACTCTGATCACAATGGGAATAGATAGCCTGGAAGCCATGCGCCAGGGAAGTATCGACGGGGAGCAGAAAGCCTATGAAATCGTGGTGGCTGCTGCAAAACAATGGGAACAGCAGGCAGCGGCAACACAGACGATCAACCGGGCTTTGGAATATCTTCGTACACCGGAGATTGAACATACCGGCAACCAGTGGAAAGACACCGATAACTGGAGGGCGGATCAGAAAATCAGCAACCGGGTCTATCAGATGACCTGCAGTATTTGGGAAGATACGAAATATGACCGGGAAACCAAACAAAGTGTTCCGGTTGCCTGGTATGTGACGTGGGAAGTCCGTATTCATTCCCCGAAGCAGGGATATGGAGCAAAGATTGCCGGACAAAACCAGAAACGATATACAGATAAGAATGCAGCCATAAAATACCTGGACGGGCGAAAGAAAGCCTATTCCCATTTATTCACGGAAATTTCCCCGCCAATCCCGAAAGAATATGAGCACCATTTTATGGTTCACGGTACTCTTTTACCTGGCTATACGGTTGAAGGACTGGAACAAGCCAAAACGGAACATGCCGCCGCCGAGGTTTCGGAGGGCGGTATTTTTACACCCGAAAACCGGGAGAAGCCTTCCGTCCTGGGGAAGCTCTCTGTGGCAAAAACTCAGGAAAAAACGCCAACCGCTCCCGGTACGGCAATGAAAAAGAAGGAGGATATACAATTATGAAAGTGTTAATGGTAGAGCCGGGCAAGTCCCCTTATGCTGCGGAGATCGAAAGTGGTCTGAAATCCTTGCAGGCGGCAGTGGGCGGAGATATTCAGGCGGTCTATCCGTATGAGGACCCGGTGGCTCTGATCTGTAATGAAGAAGGCAAGCTGCTGGGGCTGCCTCTGAACCGAGCTCTCTTTGACGATGACGGCCACATCTATGATATTGTGTCCGGGAATTTTCTGATCGTTGGTCTTGGCGAGGAAGATTTTACAGACCTTTCCCCGGACTTGATGGAGAAATACGGGGAGCAGTTCAAGTACCCTGAAAAATTTGCAAGGATTGCCGGCGAGATCATTGCAGTCAAGCAGCCTGCAACCAATGAACACCGGGAAAAACCGATGATGCACCATTCCGGCCCGGATTTGTAGAAAGAAAGGAGCCAATTATGTTAATGGCAGTAAATGAACCTTATGCCCTTATGGTGCAGCCGGACGATATTCTGATCTCTCCCCGTGAGGTAGATGAACATTTTGGGACGATGGTATGCTTCCATCCCCGCTATGCGCTGGGCGACCATCACAACTATATGGACAAAGACGACTTCCTGCGGGAAATGTATTTAGATACCGTAGGACATGATGAAGCCGGCATGAAACGCTATGAACGGATGGTAAACATTGTAAGCAGCCGTTTCCGGCATGGACCAAAGACAGAGGAACGGGCGATCGATGAAGCAATGCAGAAAGTAATTTCGGAAAAGTATCTGATGCTCCCCCTCTATCTCTACGACCACTCAGGTCTTGCCATGAGTACAGAAAGTTTCTCAGGCAGGGCCCCTCATGCAGAATGGGACAGCGGACAGGTCGGCTGGATCTATGTTTCCAAAGAAGATGCCCTAAAGGAATTTGACGCTGACAAGATGACCGGCGCCATCCGGCAGAAAGCGGACGCACTGATGCGCAGTGAAGTCGCCGCTTACGATTCCTATCTGCATGGCGAATGTTATGGGTTTGAGCTTTATAAAAACGGGGAGCTGTCGGATAGCTGCTGGGGCTTTATGGGTAACTTTTCCGATGTGTTGAAAGATATGGCGGAATACCTCCCGGATGAGTGCAAAGGGATGGTCGATCATCTGGAGGAACAGGAACGCCCGGCTACGATCATCAAGACGCTTTTGAAACATGCTAAAATTCAGGTCGATCAGGCAGCAAAAGCCTTTGAACACGCTTCCCGACAGCAGGTTCTTGGGGAAAGCCGGTAAAAAGTTATTTCCATATTATAAATACCGATTTTATCAGAAAGGAGGATGCTCTTGCAGGAAGATCTCGAACAACGAACGGTTTCTGTTTCTATACAGGCAGCAAAACTGTCAGGGCGGGTACTGCGTGCGGCTATTGCTGCGGTACTCCAAAAGATGGAACAGGAACGCACAATGCCAAAAGTCGGGCGCAACAGCATGAAGCGGCTGACTTATAAAGACCCCGGAGCCAATACCATTGAAGTTTCAGGGCGAATCCGCTCTTTTGAACGGTATGCCAGGAAACATCAGGTACGCTACCATATAGAAAAGGAACTTGGGACCGATCCCCCAAAATGGACGGTATATTTCAAGGCAAACCAGGCGGATGCACTGACGGCAGCTTTTAAGGAATATACGAAGAAAGACCTTACACGCAGCACCAGACCGTCGCTGCTTACACAGCTTCATAAGTTCAAAGAACTGGCGCAGTCGCTTGGCCGTGACCGTGTAAAGAACAAAGAACACGGAGGACCGGAACGATGAAGATTGATGCAGAAACATTGAAAAAACAGGTCATTCTCCATCTGCCTTATATTCTGTTCCTTCTGGTATTTGCCAAGCTGGGCGAGGCGGTGCGTCTGGCTCCCGGAGCAGACGCTTCCCAAAAGCTGTTAGGACTGTCCGAAGGCTTTGCCCTTGCGTTTCAGAGTATGTGGCCGGGAGCGGCAATGGACTGGCTGATTGGTTTATGCGGTGCAGCCATTATGCGGCTGGCAGTCTATCTTAGAGGGAAAGACGCTAAGAAATACCGCAAAAATGTGGAATATGGTTCTGCAAGATGGGGAAATAAAGCCGATATTGCCCCGTTTATGGACCCAAATCCGGAAAACAATATCATTCTTACCCAAAGTGAAGGACTGATGTTAAACGGAAGGCCCAAAAATCCGGCCAATGCAAGAAATAAAAATGTACTGGTAGTCGGAGGATCAGGTTCGGGAAAAACGCGCTTTTTCATCAAGCCCAATCTGATGCAAATGCACAGTTCCTACGTCGTCACCGATCCGAAAGGTACAGTCCTTGTGGAATGCGGAAAGATGTTGCAGCGAGGCACACCAAAGCTGGACAAGGACGGAAAGCCTGTGCGTAATGAAAAAGGAAAGATCATCTATGAGTCCTATAAAATACGGGTATTCAATACGATCAATTTCCAGAAAAGTATGCACTTTAACCCGTTCGCCTACATTCATTCCGAGAAAGATATTCTGAAGATCGTCACTACCCTAATCGCCAATACCAAAGGCGAAGGAAAAGCCGGAGACGATTTCTGGGTCAAGGCAGAAACCCTGCTCTATACGGCACTGATCGGATATATCTATTATGAGGCTCCGGCAAACGAACAGAATTTTGCCACACTGGTAGAAATGCTGAACGCAATGGAAGTCCGTGAGGATGATGAGTCGTTCAAAAATGCCGTTGACCTTCTCTTTGACGCGCTGGAACAGAAAGACCCGGATCATTTTGCCCTGCGTCAATATAAGAAATATAAGCTCGCTGCCGGAAAAACAGCCAAGTCGATCCTTATTTCCTGTGCTTCCAGACTGGCTCCTTTTGACATTAAAGAAGTCAGGGAAATTACCATGTATGACGAACTGGATCTGGATATGCTGGGAGATGAACGGACTGCTCTTTTCCTTATTATGAGTGATACGGACGGGACCTTTGCATTTTTGATCAGTCTGATCTATTCCATTTTGTTTAACCGCTTGTGTGAGCGGGCGGATGATGTATATGGTGGAAGGCTTCCCATCCATGTGCGCTGCCTGATCGACGAGGCGGCAAATATCGGGCAGATCCCGAACCTGGAGCGTCTTATGGCGACCATCCGAAGCCGTGAGATCTCTGCCTGCCTGGTGCTGCAGGCGCAAAGCCAGCTCAAAGCCCTGTATAAAGACAACATGGACACCATCATCGGTAACTGTGACGCCTCCCTTTTCTTAGGAGGCAAAGAAGAAACCACCTTAAAAAGCTGGAACTCCCTATTGGGGAAAGAGACCATCGACCTGTATAACACCAGTGTCACAAAGGGCAATCAGGAATCCCACGGACAAAATTTTCAAAAGCTGGGAAAGGATCTGATGTCGGTGGATGAACTGGCAGTCATGGACGGGGGTAAATGTCTGTTGCAGATCAGGGGTGTGCGGCCGTTCCTCTCCCGGAAATACGATATAACCAAACACCCAAATTACAAACTGCTTTCCGATTTTAATGAGAAGAACGCTTTTAATATCGAAAAGTTTCTTTCTACCCGGATGCCGATGCGTCCCGGTGAACGATACCGCAATTATGAAGTCACAGCCGAAGATCTGGCTTCCCAGACTTTATAAAGTTGTTCCTGCCTGTCAAAGCATGACGCCCTGGCAGGCTTTGTTTTTGTCACGATGAAAGGAGGATTTTTTGAGGATTCGTGATTCTCCCTGAAAAGTAAATAACCGCAGGATTTTTCCTGCCCCATGCCGCCGTGCTGTTTGAAACAGATTTTTTCTAAAAACAGTGCGGCGGCTTTTTTTGTTTCCGGCCTGATACGGCCATATCACAAATTAAAATTTCTGAAATTAAAGGAGGAACATTATGGCATTTTTTGCAAGCGCGATTGATACTTTGAAGATCCTTGTGATCGCCCTGGGCGCAGGTCTGGGCGCATGGGGTGTTGTAAACCTTCTCGAAGGTTACGGAAATGATAACCCAGGTGCAAAATCCCAGGGGATCAAGCAGCTTATGGCAGGCGGAGGTATCGCTCTGGTTGGTGCAACGCTGATCCCGCTGCTTTCCGGCCTGTTCGGTTAAGGGCTGACTTATGGGCAGTCTGTTTGAATGGATAACAGACTGGATTAAAGAGGGCCTGATCGATGCGATCACCGGACAGTACACCAGTATTTTCAACTCCGTCAACAACCAGGTTGCGGATGTGGCAAATCAGGTAGGACAGACCCCGCAGGGCTGGAATGGCGGCGTGTTTTCCATGATCCAGAATCTTTCGGAAACCGTCGTCATTCCCATTGCGGGCATGATCCTTACCTTTGTTCTGGTGTATGAACTGATCCAGATGATTCTCGAAAAGAACAACATGCACGAATTCGATACATTCAACATCTTCAAGTGGATTTTCAAGACTTTTGTTGCCACTTACCTGCTCACCAACTGTTTTACGATTGTGATGGCGGTCTTTGATGTGGCCCAAAATGTGGTGTCGCAAAGTGCCGGTGTCATAAACGGGAACCTGGATGTGCAGGCGGCATTGTCTGACCTGGAAACCCAGCTTGAAGCAATGGGAATGTGGGAACTGATTGGATTGTGGCTGGAAACCAACATCATCAATCTGTGTATGTGGGTACTGTCCATCGTGATCTTTGTCATTGTATATGGCCGTATGATCGAGATTTATTTAACCGTGAGCCTTGCACCGATCCCGTTTTCCACAATGGCAAACCGGGAATGGGGACAAATGGGAACCGGGTATCTGCGTTCCCTTTTTGCCCTGGGTTTTCAGGGTTTTTTGATCCTGATCTGTGTTGCCATTTATGCAGTGCTGGTCCAGTCTATCCCATCGTCCGGCGACGTGCACGGCGCGATCTGGGGAACGGCGGGTTATACGGTACTGCTGGCTTTTGCCCTGTTTAAGACAGGTTCGTTATCCAAATCCATATTTAATGCAAGATAGCATGAACAAAACCAATTCTAAAAAGGAGGATTTTATATATGAGTAAAACCAATACAGAAAAAATGGCGCCGGAAACACAGACGCCGGAAATGGCAAACGGCATGAAGCTGGATGTCCGCGTGCGTCCGATTGCTCCAATGGGAAACCTGCTGGCGTTTGCCAATGTTACGATTGGCGGATGCTTTAAGATTGACGGTTTCCGTATCTGTTCCAGTGAAAAGGGGCTGTATGTCAATATGCCCGCAACCCAGGATAAGGGCGGCAACTGGAAAGATGTCTGCTGGCCGGTTACGGCAGAGTTCCGCAAGCAGCTCAACGATGCTCTCATTGATGGGTACGGCCAGGCTATTGAAAATTTGCAGGCGACTCTTGAAGCGACAAAGGGAGCTGCGGAAAAACCTTCCCTGACCGGTACATTGAAGGAAAATGCCGGTAAGGTCAAAGAACAGCCGACTAAACCTGCCCCATCTAAGAATGAGCAGGCTCGCTAATGCCGGAAACGAAACAGTACGGCATTATCTATGCCGATCCGCCCTGGCATTATGACAGGAAACATGGAAGCGGCGTTGCGGAAAACCATTACCCCACAATGAGCATTGAAGAAATCTGTGCCCTGCCGGTATCGGAACTTGCCGCAAAAGACAGCGCCCTCTTTCTGTGGGCAACCTTTCCGCAGCTTAATGAAGCCTTCCGGGTGATCGACGCCTGGGGGTTCAAATATAAAACGCTAGCTTTTCTATGGCTCAAACAGAACCGGAAAGCGGATAGCTGGTTTTATGGCATGGGCTTTTGGACCCGCTCAAACGCGGAGGTCTGCCTGCTGGCAACCAGAGGCCGTCCGAAACGCCAGTGTGCGGGAATCCATCAGTTTGTGATCTCCCATATTGAGCAGCACAGCAAGAAACCGGACGAGGTGCGGGATAAGATCGTAAAACTCATGGGCGATCAGCCCAGAGTGGAACTGTTTGCAAGACAAAAGACTCCCGGCTGGGATGTATGGGGCAATGAAGTGAACTGTACGCTGACTATGCCGGAGCGAAAGGGGTGATTTTGATAGAACAAGATGCAAAGCGGCTGCTTATGGAACGGCTGGACGAGTGTTTGAAGGTTCATGCGGATATGCTGGATGCACAGAACATCGGCAGCATTTACGAGTTGCAGGGATTTTCGGAACTCCACTATTATCTGAAGGTTGAGCATGTATTTACTCCGGCGGAAGTAGAGGCACTTCTTTCTTTTCAGGACCCGTTGGATGTAGCCCGATGGTGCTGGGAAGAAAATAACCATGAACACAGTTTCCCGATCTGCGATCTTCTCAAAGAAATTGATGCAGAGCAAAAATTTGAACATTTCACAAGCGAACCTTCCGCACAGGACAAATATACGCTCCTGATGAAACGGCTGGGACAGAATTACTTTGCTTACAGGGAAAGCCTTATGTCAAGAGATAAGGAATCCTTAATTGAAAAAGCTGCTGAAATTACAGCCATGCAGGAGGCGTATTCCTATCTGACAACAAAGTTTGAGTTCAGGGATGAAATGCTGGATGATGTGCTGGCGCTTGAGAATCCTTTGAAATACTTTGCAGACCGTTGGCTTATGCCGGTTTCAGATGTGTTCGACGTGGATATGGATATTCGGGAAAATATTGCCGGAATCCGAGACAGCCAGGAATACCTGTGTCAGAGAGAGCCGGCTGTTTCTGTCCTGGCACGGCTGCAAAATGCGGCTCAGGAAGTGCGGGAATGTCCGGCTGCGGAGAAACCGGTACGCGATTTCGGTGCACGGTAATGGGCCGGAAATTATATTACGATGGGAGGTGTATAGATGCCTTATGTACCTGTACCAAAGGATTTAACCAAAGTTAAGACTAAGCTGGCCTTCAATCTGACGAAGCGCCAGCTTATTTGTTTCAGCCTTGCCGGACTTGTCGGCCTTCCGGTGTATTTCTTTACCCGCGGGGCGATCGGCAATTCGGCGGCTGTACTTTTGATGATCGGGCTGATGATGCCCTTTTTCTTCTTCGCCATGTATGAGCGTGACGGGCAGCCGGCAGAAAAGATCTTGAAGAACCGGCTCCGTTATAAGCTCTGGCCGAAGGACCGTCCATACAGGACGGATAACCTGTATAAATCTATGTCAAAGAAGGAGGTTACAAAGATTGCCAAAAAACAAGCAGCAGGAAGCTCAGGAAAAGCGTCTGCAAAAAAATATCAGGCAGGCCAAAAAGACCAGAGCCGATGCAAAGCAGGGCAAAACTAAGTCTGCCCGTTCCAAGCCGTCTAAAAAAGGCGGCTTTTTTGCCGGGCTGAAAGCAGATGCCCCGCAGACGGTCCAGCAGAGCATCCCCTACCGTGAAATGTACCGGGATGGGATCTGCCGGCTGACTGATACCCTTTACACCAAAACGGTGCAGTTTTTTGATATTAACTATCAGCTTGCACAGGCAGATGATAAAGCACAGATCTTCGAGGGTTACTGCGATTTCTTAAATTACTTCGATGCCTCGATCCATGTGCAGCTTACCTTTATCAACCAGCGGGCCAATATGCAGGATTTTACCAGAAGCATTGACATCCCTCCCCGCGGCGACGAGTATGACGGAATCCGCAGGGAATACGGGGATATGTTAAAGAACCAGTTGCAGAAAGGAAATAACGGTCTCACCAAACGCAAATACATTACCTTTGGAATCGAGGCAGATGACCTGCGTACTGCGAAAATGCGTCTGGAACGCATTGAAACGGATGTGCTGGCAAATTTCAAGACCCTGGGAGTTCAGGCGAGATCCTTAAACGGACTGGAACGTCTGGAACTTCTTCACAGCCAGCTTCACCCGGACGGTCAGGAAAAGTTTCATTTCCAGTGGTCGGATCTGCCTAAGACTGGTCTTTCTACCAAAGACTTCATTTCCCCATCCGGGCTGTCTTTTTCAAAGGATGGAAAGACATTCCGGGTAGGCGACCATTCCGGTGCTGTCTCCTTTTTGCAGATTTTGGCGCCGGAGCTTACCGACCGGCTTTTAGCGGATCTTCTTGACTTAAACGACGCCGTGACCGTCAACCTGCATATCCAGTCTATCGACCAGGCGCAGGCGATCCGAAACATCAAGCGTAAAATGTCGGACCTGCAGAAAATGACCATTGAGGAACAAAAGAAAGCGGTCCGATCCGGGTATGACATGGACATCATTCCCACCGACCTTGCCACCTATGGAGAGGAAGCCAAAAATCTTTTGCAGGATTTACAGAGCCGCAATGAGCGCATGTTCCTTGTGACGGTACTGGTGGAAAATATCGCTGCCAAACGTCAGAAGCTGTTTAATGATATTTTTGCCGCTTCGGGTGTGGCACAGAAATACAACTGTGCCTTAAAACGGCTGGATTACCAACAGGAACAGGGGCTTATGTCCTCGCTTGCTCTTGGCACGAACCAGATTGAAATTGAGCGCGGGCTTACGACCAGCAGCACAGCGATCTTTGTACCGTTTACCACCTGTGAATTGTTCCAGGAGGGCGAGGCGTTGTATTACGGTCTGAACGCCCTTTCCAATAACCTGATCATGGCGAACAGAAAAACGCTGAAAAATCCCAATGGGCTGTTTCTCGGTACCCCAGGAAGCGGTAAATCTTTCTCTGCCAAGCGTGAGATCGTCAATGTGTTTCTTCTGACGGAGGACGACATCATTATCGCTGACCCGGAAAATGAGTATGGGCCGCTGGTACAGCAGTTCGGTTCCCAGGGGCAGGTCATTGATATTTCTCCTACTTCCACGAACTACATCAACCCGATGGACATCAATCTGGACTATTCCGATGATGAAAACCCAATTACTTTGAAAAGTGATTTTATCCTGTCGCTGTGCGACCTTATCATCGGCGGCAAAGAAGGGCTTTCCCCTATTGAAAGGACGATCATCGACCGTTGTACCAGACTGGTGTACCGGGAATACCTGCAGAACCCATGCCCGGAAAATATGCCGATCTTAGGCGATCTTTACGAGCTGCTTTTGAAACAGTCTGAACCGGAAGCACAGAATATCGCAACGGCACTGGAAATCTATGTCAATGGTTCCCTTAACGTGTTCAACCACCGTTCCAATATCCAGATGGATCAACACCGGGTACTGTGTTTCCAGCTTAAGTCACTGGGAAAAGCCTTAAAGGAAATCGGGCTTTTGATCATGCAGGATGCGGTGTGGAACCGTGTCACGGCCAATCGCTCCAAACATAAAACAACCTGGTTCTATATCGACGAATTCCATCTTCTTTTGAAAGGGCAGACAGGAAGTTTCAGCGTGGAGATCTGGAAACGCTTCCGTAAATGGGGCGGAATCCCATCAGGTTTAACGCAGAATGTCAAGGACCTTCTGGCTTCCCGTGAGATCGAAAATATTTTTGAGAACTCGGACTTTATCTATATGCTCAACCAGGCCCAGGGAGACCGTCAGATTTTGGCAAAGCAGTTGGGGATCTCCCCGCACCAACTTTCGTATGTGACCCATTCCGGTCCCGGCGAGGGGCTTTTGTTCTTTGGAAATGTGATCATCCCCTTTGTGGACCACTTCCCGAAGGACACACTCTTGTACAGCGTGCTTACCACAAGACCGGATGAAGTGGCGGGGACCAAAGCATGAGGCAAAAATTAAAATGGATCGGAGGTGAGAACAATGGCACACGACAGGGAATTTCAAAGGAAGCGTAAAGATACCCGGATGCCGGTGCGTGATTCCCACGGGGAGGATCAGCCGGCAGCCAGGCAGACCGAACAGGATTTTGACCTGCGCAGGGCACGGGACACCCCTTCTTCTGTCAACGGCAAGACACACAGGCAGGACATCCCTGTACAGACGGAATTTTCCCATCTGTCACCGGAAACACCGGAGTCCTTGTTGGAACAGGGCGAAGCGTATGCAACCGCTTTGGATGGTTTTTCGGAACACTTTGAGACACCGGATGCTGCCAGGACAGCGCCCCCGATACAGGACAACGTGCGAAGCAATTTCCGGCAGGAGGCTTCCAGACGTTTTCTTGTAACAGAGAATGCGACAGACCATGATACCGGAAAATATGCTCCTTCTTCCGAAGGCTCAGCCACACCGGACAGCACAGACAGATCCAGTCAGGAACACCGTTACCGGACACATCAGCATGGGAACAAATATCAACAGCGTTTTCAGGAAGCGGCACAGGCGGAGGAACAGGCAGCGCAGAAGGAAAAGGGTGTGGATAGCGAACCGCCAAAAACATCCAAGCTGGAATTTACTGCGGATGAACTGCCGCCGCAGACAGAGGATAAAAAGCTCACCCATGCAAGGCGGAAGGCCGAACGTACTGCACAAAAAGCAGAGCAGGCACAAAATCGTCTGCCGGCCCGGAAGAAACTGCGCATGGAGACGGTTTCCGACCCGGAGACCGGAAAAGCCAAAAAACACTTAAAATTTGAAAAGGAGGTCAAATCACAAAAGGCCCATGTAAAAGGGCCTGTACCACTGCGTCCGGTCAAGGCGGGCGCCAATACTGCCATTGGTTACGCCCATAAAAAGATTTATGAGGCAGAGGATGAAAATGTGGGGATCAAGGCATCCCACCGCTCTGAACTTGTGGGCGAGGCAGGGCTTCGCACGGCATATCACCGGCATAAAACTGCCCCCTACCGAAAGGCAGCGAAATTACAGCAAAAATCAGCAAAGGCCAACGCAAGACTTGCTTACCGGCAGGCTCTTAGCGACCACCCGGAGCTGAAGAAACATGCGATTGCCCGGATATGGCAGAAACAAAAACTGAAAAGGCAGTATGCCAAGGCTGCCCGTGAAGCCGGGAAACAGGCAAAAAATGCCGCAGTCACAACAGAGAGGGTCAGCGTCGGTATTGTCCATGCGGTCAAACGGCACCCTGTAATCTGCCTTGTCCTCCTGCTTCTCCTTTTGGTAATTTTCCTGATCACATCCCTGTTTTCCACGTTCTCCAATATCGGGACCGGCGGTTTGGGAAGTCTGGCTGCTTCTACCTATCTTGCAGATGATCAGGACATCAACCAGGCGGAGCTTACCTATACCGAATGGGAAACGGATCTGCAAATGGAAATAGACCGGGTGGAATCAGACCGCCCCGGCTATGACGAATACCGGTATAACCTGGGCGCAATCGAGCATGACCCGTATGTGCTGATGGGGTATCTGACTTCTGCTTATCAGGGATTTACTTACGATGAAGTGGAAAGCGTGCTGCGGCAGCTTTTCCAGGAACAATATACCCTGTCCTTTTCAGAAGAAACCGAGATCCGTTACCGCACCGAAACTTCCGTTGATCCGGAAACCGGGGAAGAAACCCAGGAGGAAGTGCCTTATGAATGGCGCATCTTAAATGTCAAGCTCACAGTCACACCTCTAGAAAACCTGGTCGTTTCCCGGATGAACGCAGACCAGAAAGAGATCTGCGAGATCCTGCTGCAGACAAAAGGAAACCGCCAGTTTGTCAAAAATGTCTTTGGCACCAACTGGCTCCCTTATGTGACCAGTTATTACGGCTACCGGGTACATCCCATCAGTGGGGAAAAGAACTATCACACCGGTGTGGACATCGGGATGCCGGAGGGCACAGAGATCCTTGCCGGGCATGACGGAACGGTCACCCTTGCGGGAAATGCCGGCGGTTATGGCTTGTGTGTCGCTATTGAAGGCGAGGCATACGAAGGACATACCCTGACGACCAAATACGGGCACTGTTCCCAGATCCTTGTTTCTGCCGGGCAGGAGGTCAAAGCCGGGGATGTGATCGCAAAGGTCGGGAATACCGGAAATTCTACCGGGGCCCACCTGCACTTAGAAGTCCTGGTTGACGGCCAGTATTTGAATCCCCTGTATTTTGCCGATACCGGCGATACCAGCGAACGGCACCTGCCGGAAGTTGGTTCAGGCGGCACAGGAAACTACTTCGATTATGACATTCCACCGGAAGCCCTTGCGGATGAACAGTTTGCCGCAATGATGGCCGAGGCGGAAAAATATCTTGGCTATCCGTATGTATGGGGAGGCGCAAGCCCTTCCACTTCCTTTGACTGTTCCGGCTATGTGTCCTGGGTGATCAACAACTGCGGCGTTGGCTGGAATTTCGGAAGGCTGACCGCGGATGGTCTTTTAGGTGTATGTACGCCGGTATCAAGTGCGGATGCAAAACCGGGCGACCTGATCTTCTTCCAGGGGACCTACAACACCAGCGGCGCAAGCCATGTAGGGATCTATGTGGGAAATGGAATGATGATCCACTGTGGAGACCCGATTTCTTATGCAAACATCAATACAAGCTACTGGCAGCAGCATTTTTATACATTTGGGCGTCTGCCTTAACAGATTGGAGGTAATAAATTGAATCCTAAAATTGAAAAACTGGAAAAGGAAATTGAAAAGACCAAAACAAAGATTGCGGAAATGCAGGCAAAGCTCCATAAGCTGGAGGAACAGAAAACAGAGCTGGAAAATACCGATTATGTAGCGGTGGCGCGCAGTTTCAAACTGACGCCCCAGCAGCTTGCGGATTTTTTGAAATCACAGCAGGCAGCCCCTTCGGAAACTGTTTTACCGCAGGAGAAGGAGGATGTGCATGAGGCTTAAAAAACTTTCCCTGCTGCTGGCGCTTACGCTTCTTGTAAGTGTCAGCGCATTACCTGTAACGGCTCATGCCGGCGGTTCCAAAGACACCACACCGCCAACGCTGACTGCTTCCATGGAGGGCGATGCCCTGAAAATAGAAAGCAGTGACGATCTATCCGGCGTGGAGGCGGTCTTTGTTGATGAAAACCGTATCAACTCCCTCACCGACGGGAAAGCGTCGGTCGCACTGAAAGATTATGCCGGAACAGAAAAACAGGTAAGCATATACGCAAAAGATTATGCCGGCAACCGTTCTGATGTGGTAAAGCTGGATAATCCGTATTACAAAGAACCGGCTCCTGAAAAGAAACCTGCTGCGACAGCACCCCAGAGTCCGTCCGGTACACAGACAAAACCGCCTAAGGAAGAAAAACCTTCCGGCTCAAACGCTGCAACCCCTTCCGGCGGCGGAAATTCTTCCGGTTCAGATAACAGTACCGGACAGCAGGAAAATACTTCTGCGATCCCGGAAGGTGCATTTACCCCGGAAGGCACCGGAACGGTACAGGACAACATCAGCGGTACGGATGGGGAAAAACAGTTTTACACCATCACTACGGACGCGGGCAATGTCTTTTATCTGGTGATCGACGGGAAACGGGAAGATAACAATGTCTACTTCTTAAACGGCGTCACAGAGTCCGACCTGATGGCACTTGCAGAAAAGAACAATGGCAGCATGAGCATGATCCCCCAGGAAGAAAGCTGTAACTGCACAGAAAAATGTGAGGCAGGAAAGGTTAATACCGGCTGTCCGGTCTGCAAAAATGACTTAAATGGCTGCAAAGGAAAAGAAAAGCCGGCGGAAACTGAAAAACCGGCAGAACCGGAAAAGCCGAAGAAAGAAACCGGCAGCGTCGGCACGATCCTGTTTATCCTTGCTGCCTTACTTGCGGTCGGCGGGATCGGTTACTATGTAAAAATCGTGCGTCCGAAACAGCAGGCCGAGGACGATGCGGAATTTGAGGATGACGGTTATGGCGAAGGCTTTGACCCGGATGAGGCATACGGGGAACCGGAATATCTTTCCGAGGATGATTTTGACGACAAGGACAGCAAATAAGGCTGTCCTTTTAGATTTTATGAAAGTGAGGATTTTTTCATGGAACATATCATAACCAGACGCCGCGGCTTTCGCAAGCTGTTGGCGTTTTTGCTTTGTATGGCAAGCATTTTGGGGCTTCTTCCGGCTCAGGCTTTTGCCATGTCTGTCGGACAGACGGCAAGCTCCTGGCTGGGCGACGAGTATGTGGGCTCTGATGGGAACCACTACCGTGCCCCGGCGCCTTACACCTATCTTGCCTACCATGCAGACGGAACCATCGATGTACACACCAGTTCCGGGGGCAATGCTTACCGGCACTATATGCTGACGGATTCTGACGGGATCAGCCACCAGGTTTACTGTGTGGAGAGCGGGATTCCTTACCATACTTCGGAAAATACCTATGTTTCGGAAAGCGGGACCAACAGCCAATACCTGAACCTGCTTCCTGCCGAGGCAAGGAGGGGGATCACCCTGACTGCGATCTATGGCTGGAAACCCGGTGCGGCGCTCCCTGTTTCCGGAATCAACGAGGATGACTATAAAATGGCAACCCAGATCATCCTTTGGGAATACCAGCAGCAACTTAGAAGCGATCCGTACAGCCGCCACGGAAACGGCCACGCAGACGCCGACCAGTATTTCAGCGTGATCGCCGGACGACCGGCAGAAAAAGCCTATGACTGGATTCTTGCACAGGTCGCTTCCCATTCCACAGTCCCTTCCTTTACTTCTTCTAAGAAAAGCGAAGCACCGGAACTGGAACTGAAATGGGATGTAGAAAAAAAGGTCTATACCCTGACGGTCACAGATACCAACAACTTGAAGATCGATCTGGAGGCTTTGAAAGGCAGCGGCGTTTCTGTGACAAGAAACGGAAATGAATACACCTTTACCAGCAGGCAGATGATGATGGACCCGGTGCTGTTTGAATTCCGAAAGAATATCCCGGTGGCAAACGACATGCTGATCTGGGGCAGACCAGGCTACCAGACCATGATGACCGGCGCCAGCGATCCGGCTTCCTTCTTTGTAAAGATCAAAACGGAAACTTACGGTACCGCAAAACTTGTCAAGACCAGTGAGGACGGCATTGTTTCCGGTATCACCTTCCATATCTCCGGTACGGACATTTTGGGAAATGAAGTCAATGAGGAAGTTACGACCGGAGAAAACGGCCAGATTGAAAAGAAGCTCCTGCCGGGAACCTATCTGGTAAAAGAACTTCCGGTGGATCGCTATGTGACCCCTTCCGCACAGTACGTGACCATTGAAAGCGGGCAGACTTCTTCGGTACATTTCAGCAATATCCTGAAGAAGTTCCGTGTCCATGTGGTAAAGAGTGATGCTGACACCGGAAATGCCCAGGGGGATGCCACGCTTGCAGGAGCGACCTATGGGATCTTCCGTGATGGCGAACTGATCGACACTTATACTACCGGGCCGGATGGCAGCTTTATGACCCGCTATTATGTATGCGGGGATGGCTGGACGATCCGGGAAATCGAACCGAGCACCGGGTATCTTCTGAATGAAACCATTTATGAAGTGGGTGCATCCCCTTCCCTGTATGAAGTGGAACTCAATACCACAGAAAATCAGGTGACGGAAACGGTTATTTACGGAAATATCCAGCTTGTCAAGCACACCGATGACCTGGACCCGGATGTGCCTGAGGGCGAAAATACCGACGATCCCAATGCCGGTATCATCGAACGCCCGGAAGCAGGCGCAGTCTTTGAAGTTTACTTAAAGGCAGCCGGAAGCTATGACGCGGCAAAGGAAAGTGAACGTGACCTTCTTACCACGGATGCGGATGGTTTTGCTTCTAGTAAACCGCTTCCTTATGGGCATTATACGGTCCATCAGATCGCAGGCGAGGAAGGCAAAGCCTTTGTCCCGGACTTTACGGTATTCATTTCCTCTGACGGAAAGACTTACAGCTATATCCTGAACAACCGCACCATCACAGCCCGTCTGAAAGTTGAAAAATGTGACGCAGAGACCGGAAAGATTATCCCTGTGACCGGAACCGGTTTTCAGATCAAGGATCTTTCCACCGGGGAATTTATCACCCAGACCGTCTACTATCCGAACCCGGAAACACTGGATACCTTCTATGTTTCTGACGAGGGCTGGCTGATGCTGCCGGAGCCTTTGGCCGCCGGGGATTATGAACTTTATGAGGTGGCTGCCCCTTATGGCTATGTGCTTTCCGATCAGCCGGTACCGTTTACCATTGACGGCAGCGAGGCGGTTGTGACGGTCACTCAGTACAATATGCCGCAGAAAGGCCAGCTTACCATCACAAAGACCGGAGAAGTATTTGCTTCTGTCCAGGAAAACGACGGACTGTACCAACCGGTATATGAGGTTGCCGGACTTCCTGGAGCGGTCTATGATGTGATCGCAGATGAAGATATTTATACCGGTGACGGTACCTTGCGGGCAGAAAAAGATACGGTTGTGGAAACACTTACGACCGGCGAGGACGGCACAGCGAAAAGCGGGTCTCTCTATCTTGGCCGTTATCGTCTGGAGGAACGTCAGGCGCCTTCCGGCTGTGTGTTGAATCCTCAACCGGAATATGTGGAACTGACCTATGCGGGTGAGACCGTAGAGGTTACACAGACAGCGGCCGGTCTTTATGACGAACGCCAGAAAGTGGATGTCACACTTTTCAAGGCAATGGAGACCGATGACCTGTTCGGTCTTGGCATGAACGAGGAATATAAGGATATTTCCTTTGGACTTTATGCTTCCGCAGACCTGACGGCGGCAGATGGCAGCGTAATCCCGGCAGGTGGACTTCTGGAAGTGGTCTCTGTTTCGTCTGAGGAATCCGGCGGTTACAGCGCTTCCTTCGCTTCCGACCTGCCTTTTGGCAGCTATTATGTCAAGGAACGCACAACCAACGGCGCCTATATCCTTTCGAATCAGGAATATCCGGTTGTCTTTGAGTATGCTGGTCAGGAAACCGCCCTGGTACAGATCCTTGTCAATGAAGGCGAGGCTGTTTCCAATGAACTTCTCCGTGGGCGTGTAGACGGTGTAAAAGTCGGGGAAAACCCGGAAGGCGGCGAGGATGTCACGCTTGCCGGTGCGCTCATGGGTCTGTTTAGACCTGATACCGAAGAATTTACTGAAGAAAATGCGCTGCTTACTGCTATTACCGGAAAAGACGGCAGTTTTTCCTTTGAGAACATTCCTTACGGACACTGGATCGTCAAGGAGATCTCTGCCCCTGACCTTTATACGGTAAGCCCGCAGCAGCACCATGTATATATCGGTGCAGACGGACAGCATATCGAGATCCGTGTGGAAAACACCCTGATCCGCGGCAGTGTGCAGGTAACTAAAACCGAAGCTGTGGAGGAACCGTCCCCTGTGGAAAAGGAGGATAAGAAAGACAAGAATTCTTTCCTGCGCTTCCTGCCCGGTGCAGTGTTCGACCTGTATGCGGATTCCAACGCCAACCAGGAATATGATCCTGACGATCAAAAGATCGGTACGCTGAAAGAAACCGATGCAGGCTATCATACGGCGGAAAACCTTCTGGCTGGCGGCTACTTTATCAAAGAAAGCAAAGCGCCGGAGGGCTATCAGCCTGACTCAAACGCTTACTATTTTTCCATCACAGAAGATGGACAGGTCGCAGTTGTGGAAAATGGAGAAGCCGGGCACGGATTTACCAATGAGGCTTACCGCGGCAACTTAAAGATCACAAAGGATTCCAGCGACGGGCGCAAAGATGGTTTTGCCATCGAGGTTAAGAGTGCGGACGGCTCCTACTGCGAGACATTCACCACTCCAAAATCCGGCGTGATTGAAGTTAAGGGCCTTCGTGTCGGTATTTATACCGTAACAGAAGTTGCAAACCGGGCAAGCAAGGATTACATCATTCCTGATGCCGCTACGGTGGAGATCAAGGCAGATCAGACATCTACGGTCCAGTTCTTTAATGAAAAACCGGAAAAGCCGGATAACCCAAAGAACCCGGAAAAGCCTTCTGTTCCCTCCAATCCTTCCACCCCTCAAAAGCCGGTACCGCAGACCGGGGATGATCCGTATATTTTCCTGTATGGCGGACTGCTGGCAGCCGCACTGATCGGCGGCAGCGTATTTGCTGTGTATTATTTCAAAAAGGGAAAATACAGCAGGACTTCCCTGAAAAGAACGGCTGTCGGGGTTTCTGTCCTTTCACTCTGCGTTCTGGTGGCTCTTGGCAGCGGTTTTTTGGTGTTCCGTGACTTGAACCAGTATGCTGAGAGTAAAGATGCCTATCGAGATCTTGCCGGATATGTGGAAGTGCCGGAGCAGACAGCTTCCCCGGAGTCGGCACCCGATCCGACAGAACCAAAACGGGACGATACCGATATTGTCCTGCCTTCGGTAGACTTTGAAACGCTCCGTGAAAATGGACCGGACATCATCGGATGGCTTTCCCTTCCTGATACGGTGCTCAATTATCCGGTAACGCAGACCGACAACAACGAATATTACCTGAACCATCTTTATGACGGAACCTATAACAAGGTTGGCTGCCTGTTTGCCGATTATGAAAACCAGGCAGATTTTTCAGACCGCAATACGATCATTTATGGTCATAATATGCGGGATGGTTCCATGTTTGCGCTGCTGAACCGGTACGATGAACAAAGTTACTTTGATGCTCACAGGCAGATGTATCTCGTTACTCCGAAGGGGGGTTATGTCATGGAGATCTTTGCGGCTTTTGCAGCAAAGCCGGAAGAATCCGGCAGTGAAACTTCTCCCTGGCAGCTTTCCTGGAAGGATGACGGTGCTTATACTACCTGGCTTACAGCTATGAAGGAACGTTCTGCGGTGGAAAGTGATGTGACTGTGACCTGCAGCGATAAGGTACTGACCCTTTCTACCTGTACGCCGGGCGGCACAGGACGCTTCCTTGTCATGGGAAAACTCGTGAAAGTAGATAACGAAATATAGATTTTAGACGGTGCGGGGGCAAAAGCTCCCGCACCTGCTGTTTACAAGGAGGATTTTATTTTATGGTAAATACCATGATTTCCATTCCCGGCTATGTCCATCTTTACCGCTCGCTTTTGCGGTTTTACGACATGCCGGAAAATGAAGTCCGGGAAATGCTCTATCTTCTGAATACGGCAAACCTGGACTGCTATGAGTATTATCACCCGGACCGCAGTGTGATCCAGAGCGGACCGGTCGCTTTTTGCGGATGGCTGGAAACGAAAGACTGCCGCCCTTACCGCACAGAGGTACAGCTTTACAAATCGCTGCTGTTTTTGAAGCGCAGCATTGACCGTGACCTGATCGTATCAGCTCAAAGGGAGGCTCTGCAAACCCTGCGCTGTATTATCTCCAATCTGGAATACCGCTTTTATAAAGCCTATGGCATGGAGATCGAGGACAAACGCACGGTCTATGGGGAATGTACCTACCGTCTGGTTCCCAGGGAGGATGAACCCAGCGTGTGCCTGATGCACGACTGGATCTACCTGCCAACTGCCTGATGTCACGAATAATATATAAAATATGTGACATATATGAAAACTGTACTGCTTTGCAAAATTTTTGATTTTTGATGTATAAATCAGATTTTTAATGGGAACACTCAAAATAAGAGGAATAGGACCTATTGCAATCATGTCACGAATAATATATAATATTCGTGACATGAAGGGAGGCGGTATTGTGGACAACGGATATACAAAACGAATACGAGAGCGTGTTCTTTCTCTTGAAGATGGAACTGTTTTTGTGATGTCTGATTTTGCGGATATTGCAGATACATCCACTATTCGTCAAAGTTTAAGCCGTTTAGTGCAATCAGGAACATTGCGCCGTATTTTGAAAGGAGTTTATGAAAAACCAAAATATAGCAAACTTCTGGATGAATATGTGGCGGCAGACCCGGAAGCGGTGGCGAACGCATTGGCACGAAGTTATCACTGGACGATTGCCCCATGTGGGAATACAGCATTGAACCTGTTAGGTCTTTCAACACAGGTAACAGCAGTATGGTCCTATATCAGCGATGGTCCATATAAGACCTACGAGTGGAACTCTACAAAGCTGGAATTTAAGCACCGGACCAATAAGGAGATTACCGGATTGTCCTATATGACAAGTTTGGTTATACAGGCATTAAAAACGCTTGGCAGATCGAATGTTACGCCAGAAGTCATACAGATGCTTTCCGAAAAACTGACAGACAAGGATAAACAGGCTTGTTTGAAGGAAGCAACCGAGTCTACGGATTGGGTTTACGATACGATACGGCAGATTTGTGGAGGTGAAAAGGTACAATGAGAAATATAGCAAGACTTTCAGATAACGACCGCAGGGAGCTGTTCAGAAATACAGCAGATAAAATGGGGCTGAATGATGCCATCGTGGAAAAAGACTTTTGGGTATGTTTTACGCTGGATTATTTATTTCACCGCTCACCATGGAAAGAGTCCATCACCTTTAAGGGCGGTACCAGCCTTTCAAAAGCCTTTCACCTGATCAGCCGGTTTTCAGAAGATATTGATTTGATTCTGGACTGGCGTGTATTGGGATATGGCAAAGATGAACCATGGGAGAAACGTTCCAATACAAAACAGGATGCTTTTAACAAAGAAGCCAATGTGCGTGCAGAGGTATTTCTGTCCGAAACATTCTGCCCGGCAGTCAAAGCCGGCTTATCCCAGGAAATCGGTTGTGAAGCAAATGTCTACATAGATGAAAAGGATAAACAGACGGTCATTTTCGCCTATCCGCACCTTTTTACGAATACGGCGACTTTACAGGTGATCCGTTTAGAGATTGGTGCGCTGGCAGCGTGGACTCCTGCAAAAACAGCGCTGATCGAACCATACGCGGCAAAATATTATCCGAAGATTTTTGAGCAAAAAGAAACCGCAATCCTTACCGTTGCCCCGGAACGGACCTTCTGGGAAAAAGCCACAATCCTGCACCATGAAGCGAACAGACCGGAACATTTGGAAATGCCGCAGCGGTATTCCAGACATTATTATGATCTCTACCGCATGGCTGCAACACCGGTCAAAGAAGCTGCTTTTTCCAGGCTGGATCTCCTGAAGAAAGTTGTAGATTTCAAAATGAAATTCTATCCCAGAGCATGGGCGAAGTACCCGGAGGCTGTGCCGGGCACATTAAAATTACTCCCGCCGGAATATCGGTTTGCAGCATTGGAAGCGGACTATAACTCTATGCAGGATATGTTGTATGGGGATGTTCCGACATTTGAGACAGTCATAGCAGCGGTCCAGGAACTGGAAAAAGAGATCAATACACTATAAACAATTACATATCCATTTATTTGCCGGCTATTCTAAGATGCTTTAGAATAGCCGGTTTCTTGTTTTCAAAGGAGGGATGCTATATTACGCAAAATGAAGTCAATGCCGTTTTTGACGAACAGGTGCGGCTCTGTGCTGATACCTTGAAACGGAAAACCAAAGAATACACCGGGGATGACCCGGACCGGCTGGGTGCATTTAAGGCAGCGGCAGCTTTACAGCACACAACGCCCCAGCGTGCCCTTGCCGGTATGCTGGCAAAGCATATTGTTTCTCTATACGATATGTGCTTTGCCGAAGAAGTGGTTTATCCGATGGACACATGGGACGAAAAGATCACAGACAGTCTTAACTATCTGTTCTTACTGAAAGCGATTGTAAAGGAGGGACATACCAATTAAACAGATTGAAGTAAAAATTTTGAACTGCCAGGCGGTAGCGGAAGCAGAAAAAAACATGGTCTTTGCGGCAAGGCTTACCCAGCAGGGACATAAGATTGCCTCAATGGACGACCTGATGGAGCTCTACGAAAAATCATTCAGCGTTCAGACAGTAGCAGCTATGGGGGCGCTTCCCCATCCTACCATCCAGAAATTTGCGGTGATCACGGTAGCCATTGTCGGCGCCAGCAGGCGTTTTCTGGCGCAGATCACCCGCCACCAGAACGAAGTAAAATTTATGAGTGCATCGCTGCAGTACAGCAACTATACGGGACAGGCGGATTTCGCTGTCCCGTATTCTATTATGACGGCTCCGGCAGTGGTACGGGAACTGTACTTAAAAAGCTGTAATGAAAGCATGAAATGTTATGAAGCCCTGTGCACTGCCGGAAGCGGGCACGATGCGGCCGGCTATGCCACGCCCCAGGGATTGCGGAATGTACTGCTCATCAGCGCCACCCCTTATCAGTGGAAACATATCATCAGCCAGCGGGTATGCCGGAGAAATACAGATGAAACAAGGATCGTGCTGCTAAAGGTCTGGAAAGAACTTTATGAACTAAGCCCTACTTTGTTTGCCCCATCACTGACCGGGCCTTTTTGTCAGATGGATCGATGTCTGGAAGGGAAAATGACCTGCGGACGAAAACTGCAGGCAAATATGACGCCAGAGGATATTTTGGAAAAAGATTATCCTGCTCTTTGGGAAGGGGGCTGCCGATGAAAATAAAGCTGATCGACTTTGGCGTACCGGAGCACCAGCGTCCTTACCGTCCGCATGGCAATGATGCCGGAGCGGATGTTTATCTACCCCATGACTATACCTTACAGCCCGGAGAAATCGCCAAAATTCCTCTTGGTTTTGGGCTGGAAATACCGGATGGATATGCGGGATATATCTTTCCCCGTACCAGTATGGCGGTAAAAGGTCTGGTCTGTGAACTGCCGCCTGTGGATTCCGGCTACCGCGGAGAGATCCATGCGATCATCAGCAATGTAAGCAATCAGGTGCAGTCTATTTTTAAGGGAGCCCGTATCGGGCAGCTTGTGATCACACCGATCGTCATTGCAGATTTTGTAACAGATCTGGGAACAGAACGAGGAACCGGCAGCTTTGGCAGTACCGGCGAATAGAAAAAGGCAGTTTGGAGAACAGTTTTTGAATACTTATCGGTATAGGGAGCGGACATTTCGAGAACATTATAAAATATAATAAAGAAAGTCACGAAAAAAGCGGCCATTACCGTGACCGCTTACTTTCTGCTATTGAGTTCTTTCATAATACCGAGGATATATTGCATGGATTGAGGATCAAGCTGTCTTGCCTCTGCAATGAATTCCTTCAAGGTTTCCGGGTAGGTATTTCCTTCATCAAAGAATTCCTGCGGCGTCACACCCAGATATTCGCAGATGTAGAAAAAAGACTGCATAGCGGGAAGTGACTTTTTATTCTCAATATTATTGATGTAGTTGTTTGCCTGACCTAACGATAAAGACATATCGCGTGCGGAAACTCCTTTTTGTGTCCGCAGCTTTGCTAATCGTTCCGGGACAAAATCTTCATACATCGCCTTCACCTCCCATTCTGTAATAGATTGTACCTCACGCCCCTTTATTATCCGCAAAAGGAAAAAGGGTATTATCGTTGACTTGCTAAATAAAATCTATTACTATGTGAAAAGTGAAGAATTTTACCTATCAGATGGAGGGATGACCGATGAAAGGAAAGACTTGCTGTGTTACCGGACACAGGGATTTACCGCAGAATGAGATTAACAAAATAAAAGCCGCTTTGGAACATGAGATTGATGCTGCCGTTACAGATGGATTCACCTGTTTTATGAGCGGTTTTGCAGATGGCGTGGATCAGTATTTTGCGGAGCTGGTGCTGGAAAGAAAGCAGACCACCCCGGCACTGGAGCTGATCGCAGTGATCCCTTACCGCAAGCGTCTGGACGGCCTAAATAAGAAAACAAGAACCCGTGAACTGCTGGAGGCTTGTGCGGATGTTGTTGTCATACAGGAAAAATATCTTCCAAGCGTCTACTCCCACAGAAACCGCTATATGGTGGAGCACTCCGACCGAGTGATCGCTGTCTATGACGGACGGGAAACCGGCGGTACGGCAAAGACGATCCGCTTTACCCACCGGATGAAGAAGGAACTGCGGGAAATCCCGGTTGGAGAGATCGTCCTACCGGATCACTTGAAACCAAAAACAAAATAGATACCTGTTGATGCGCTCACTTTGAAGTGGGCGTTTTTCTTTACCCATTTTTAGGAGGAATGCTTATGTGGAACCTGATCTTACATTTCCTTACCTTTGCCGGAGGAATGGCTTCCGGCGTTATGCTGATGTGTCTTATGCAGGTTGGAAAAGAGAACACGGAACATTCCGAACCCAAACACAACGCAAATCTGACGGACAAAAAGGAGGACAACGATTGAATCAGAATTTTGTAGAATATGTAAAAAGCCATATCAAGGAATACCTGCCTATGGAATACCAGAACGCAGTAGTTTCCATCAATGAAGTAACAAAAAGCAACGACCGGCTGCTGACCGGATTGACGATTCTTTCTCCCGGAGAACGATCTGCACCAACAATCTATCTGGAAGCGCTCGCCGAGCAGGTGGAACAAGGGCTGTCCTTAGATGCGGCGATGAAACAGATCGCACAGATTCAGGTGGAAAATCACAACCGGGTTCCGCTGGACATCTCTGTTCTGGAAAACTATGAGGCCATCCGTCCTATGCTGGCGGTACAGATGTGCGATCCTGAAACAAATCAGGAATATCTGAAAGGAAAACCTTATACTTCCTGCGGGGATCTGGCAGCTTATTACAGGATTCAGGTTGCAGCAAATGAGGAAGGGACTGCTTCTGTTGCCATTACTGAAAGCATGATTCAGATGTGGGGTATCACAAAAGAACAGCTTCATAAAGATGCGGTGCAGGCAGCAAACGCAAGGAGTCCTGTCTGCCTTTATGACATGGAAGAAGTCATGGCAGAAAGTATCTTCTCTGTAAAACCTGAAAACCTCTTTAACCGTGAAGAACCATTGGATATAGGAATGATACCCATTTATATCTTGACAAATCAGGAAAAATTAAACGGTGCATCTGTATCGGTGCAGGACGGCGTTCTGGAAAAAGTCGCTGAATTACTCGGTACCAATTTTTATGTCCTTCCGTCATCAATTCACGAGCTGCTGATTTTGCCGGATAATGGTTCCATGCAGCTTTCCGAATTGGAAGCTATGGTACGAGAGGTCAATGCTACCCAGGTAGCCCCGGAGGACCGCCTTTCGGATAAGGTCCAGTATTATGACCGTGAGGCAAAGCTGCTGCAGCGTGGACAGGAAAAAAGCGTTTTAGGACGGCTCTCGGATAAAAAAGCACAGATTCAGCAGGCAGATCACACAGCACCAAAGCAGCCCCACCGCAGTGAAGTAAGTCTGTAAGAAATGGAGGTTACAAAAATATGAAACTTGTGATTGCAGAAAAGCCCTCTGTTGCTATGTCACTGGCAGCAGTATTAGGCGCAACGGAAAGAAAAGACGGTTATCTCGAAGGTTCCGGCTATCTGGTGAGCTGGTGCGTGGGACATCTTTTGGAACTGGCACAGCCGGAGGCTTACAAAGAACAGTACGCCAAATGGCGGTATGAGGATCTTCCGATCCTACCGGAAAACTGGAAATATGAAGTGCCAAAGGATAAGAAAACGCAGCTTGCCCTTTTGTGCCGGTTGATGAAGGACAAACGGGTGGATTCCGTGGTATGCGCTACGGATGCCGGACGAGAAGGAGAACTGATCTTCCGTCTGGTCTATGAATATGCTGGATGTAAAAAGCCTATGGAGCGCCTTTGGATTTCCAGTATGGAGGATGCGGCGATCCGTGAGGGCTTTGACCATCTCCACCCCGGCAGTGATTACGATAAGCTCTATGATGCGGCGGTCTGCCGGGCAGGAGCCGACTGGCTGATCGGGATCAATGCCACCCGGCTTTTTTCTGTCCTGTATGGTGTCACCCTAAATGTCGGCCGTGTTATGTCACCGACACTGGCACTTTTGGTACAGCGTGAGTCGGATATTGAATCCTTCATCAGTAAGCCTTTTTATGTGCCGGAAATCACCTGCGGAGGTTTTACTGCTTCCGGCGAAAAAATGACGGAACGATCCGAGGCTGAAAAAATCCGTATGGACTGTGACCACAACTCCGCTTTTGTGCGTTCTGTGGAAAAGCAGGTAAAAACTATACAGCCTCCCCGCCTTTATGACCTTACAACTCTGCAAAGGGAATGTAACCGTATTTATGGCTATACGGCTCAACAGACCCTTGATTATGTGCAATCTCTCTATGAAAAGAAGCTGGCAACCTATCCGAGAACGGACAGCCAGTATTTGACGAAGGACATGCAGGCAACCGCCGCTTCCCTGATCCTGTGGCTGCGTGACAATATGCCCTTTGGAAAAGGCTACGCCGGAGAGCCGGACATTGACCGGGTAACAGATGACAGCAAAGTGACTGACCACCATGCTATTATCCCAACTGTGGAAATCGCACGGACAGACCTGTCAGAGCTTCCTTCCGGGGAGCGGGATGTGCTTACCCTGCTTGCCGTCAGACTGCTTTGTGCCACAACGCAGGTACACCGATTTGAAGCGGTCACCGCTATATTGGACTGCCAGGGATATACTTTTACGGCAAAAGGAAAGACTATTTTACAGTCCGGCTGGAAAGAGGTGGAACGGATTCACCGTATGAGTATCAGGCAGAGTGAAACGGAACACAAAGAAAATGAAGCTGTCGCTCTCCCTGTGCTGCAGGAAGGACAGACTTTTGAATCTGTATCAGCAAGTCTCCGTGAAGGGAAAACTTCACCGCCGAAACACTATACGGAGGACACACTGCTGTCCGCTATGGAGACTGCCGGTGCGGAAGATATGCCGGAAGATGCCGAGCGTAAAGGATTGGGTACTCCGGCTACCCGTGCGGCAACACTGGAAAAGCTGGTTTCTGCCGGATTTGTACAGCGAAAGAAAAAGCAGCTCATTCCTACGGAAAAAGGAAAGAACCTGATCGCAGTCCTGCCGGACAATATCAAATCTCCCATCTTAACTGCAGAATGGGAATCCATGCTGAAACAAGTGGAACATGGCGAACTGTCGGCAACATCTTTTATGGATCAGATTGCAGATATGAGCCGGACGCTGGTAAAAGAACATACTACCCCGGAAGAACGTTTTGCGGATCTGTTTCCTTCTTCCAAAGGAACTGCACACGAAGCCGTGGGGGTATGTCCCCGCTGCGGTGCCCCGGTATTTGAAGGAAAGAAAGGTTTTTTCTGCGGCAACAGGGAATGTTCTTTTGCTCTTTGGAAAGATAACCGTTTCTTTTCCAGCAAGAAAAAATCTATCACAAAGTCTGTGGCAGCGGCTCTTTTGAAAGAGGGCCGCATTTCTATGTCCGGGCTTTACAGTGAAAAAACAGGAAGGACCTATGATGCGGAAGTGATCCTGGATGATACCGGCGGTAAATATGTGAATTTCAAGCTGGAATTTCCCGTAAAGAAAGGCAGGCGCAAATGATTGATCGAAAAACCTTTGAATATGGAGGTTATCACTTCACGCCCATACGAAAATTTTACAAAAAAGAAGGCGACTTTTTCGCCATATCGAAACGGCTGGCAAGTGACCCCAACTTAGGGCTGTGTACCTATCAGGAGCGGCAAAAGGTACCCTTTGATTATAGAGGGTTTTATGCTGTTTCAACTGACAAAGAATGTGATATTTTCCGCTGCGAAGAAAATGGCTTGTTGTATGTACCGGGAAAAAACGAACTTTTTATTTACCATGAACCAAAACAGAAAAAGCGGAACTCTATCGCCGATGCCCTTTCACAGTCCAGGAATGTTACTGATGCAACCGGAATTTCCGGCGGCAGACAAAGCAGTGACCCGGAAAGGTAGGCATTATGGCAGAGAGGGAATTAAAACGCTCGGAGCAGTCTGCAATCCGAAAGCTGGTTACAGAGCTTTGCGCCAACTATGACTCTCAGGATAAGATCTGCCTTCCCCTGGACAGCCCTTGCTACATGCTGAATAAATGGTGGACCGGTGCTTATTGCCGGTACTTTGAAAAAGCGGTGTTGCCGGTGGATGCAGCACTGGAATCAGCCATTACCGGCGAGGACACCTCCATGAGACAGAAAATATGCTCTGTGTGTGGAAAATCATATCTTCCTATAACCAACCAGGCATATTGCTCCGATGCCTGCCGGGTCTATGCAAGACGGAAATCCGAGCGGAAACGCAAACGCCGGCAGCGGCAAAACCAACCATGATATGTCCGCAACTTAGCCCCAAAAGTCCTTGATTTTCAATGGCTATTCGCATCTGTTTTTAAGGGAGCTGTATAAGAATACTCCGGTGCTTTGAAATGAGGTTAAGTTGCGGACAAAACTTATATTTTAACAAAAACGATAGGAGGCGATTTTTTGAATATCAACACGATTACTGCAGAGGATCTTCGCCGTATGCCGGATAAGGAAGGACTGATTTTACAGGGCTGCGGCGGAGATCTGACAGAATGGGTGGACGGGATCAACGAAATGCTGACAAATGCAGGCATATTGAAAGATGGCAGCCAGTTTGAAAATGTGTTTGCTTTTCAGCACGGAGAACTGACCTGTCTGCTTTACCCTTTTGATGATGTGAAACTGGATATAGGGAAACTTGCCCTGTGGCGTTTACAGACCCATGAAGTCTATGGCGGCACATGGCTGTCGGACTTTGTGCCGAATTATTTAGGCGGATTTATAGAAACACCGGAACCATTGGCAGATAAACCGGACTGCCCTCTGATCGGAGCAGATGGGAACATTTTTAATCTGCTTGGTATTGCTTCCCGTACTTTGCGGGAGCATGGTCTAAAAGAACAGGCAAAAGAAATGTCTGACCGGGTATTTGCTTCCGGCAGTTATGGAGAAGCGCTCTGTATCATTGGCGAATATGTCAACATCACAGATTCCGAACCGGAGCATAAGAATTCTCTCCGTCAGCAGCTAAAGGCAACAAAACCGGCAGACCCAGTAAAAAAGCAACAAACTTCCAAACAGCAGGAACGATAAGGAGGGATGCGGAATGGAAAGGAAACGGACCTATGGTGTATGGGCAGTACGAAGCAGCACTTCTATTTTCGGACCGGCACAAAGCTGGTGCAAGGAAAATGGAAAACCGTTGGAGTTTGATAGCAAAGCCGACGCTGAAAACTATGCAAAGGAAGCCAACGAGCATACGACAGCAAATGTCCGATACTATGTGAAAGAAAAAGAACCGGAACCCGGCGCTGTTCGGAAAGGAACATCTCAACCGGAACTGGATGCGCGCAGCCATGAAGAAGTGATACCAAGAAATGATGCAGCGGAAAAACAAAATGAGATTCCGGGCAGACAGATTCCTTCTCAAACAGATCCGCTGGTAGAAATCCGCTCTGCGGTCCATAGTAATTACGCGGGTATGGTCGCTATGCTGGGTGCGGACAACCGTGTGTATTTGGGGCGTGAGGAACGCTGCCATTACCAGAATATGCAGCCATCTTACTATGACAATCAGGACGGTTCCCTGTGTTTTGTCTGTGATCAGCCCGACATGTACTATTTTCTCTATGGAGAAGGCTGGGCGCATACCCAGGCGGAAATGCTGGAACGAGGGCTTACCCTGCGCCAGTATGAAGAATTTGCAAGACTGCAAAATGGGGTCCTTGCACAGTTTACCACCCAAAGAGAAATTCTGTTTGCCGGACAGCCATTTCAGGCGCCGGAGAGTTATCTGCGCAATGCGGAACTTTATGAGGAAGGTCAGACCGGCAACTACAATATGCTGGATGGCAGGCTGAACAACGAACCTCCTGTGCGCCCGGATCTGACAGACGGACAGACGGATGAAGAAATCCGAGAGCTGGTGCCGGAAGCAAAGCCGTCTTTGATGGACCGTTTGAAAGCAGACAAACCGGAGCATGAAGCAAGGCAGATGATCCCTCCGGCGCCGGAAAGGGAACGCTGATGGCCGGGATAAGATTTGAGGATGTAGATCTTTTGGGTGCTCTTTCCCGTATCGTAGATCTTCATACCCAACATTATAAAGAGGACTTTGACCTGGATAAGGAACTGATCTCAAAACTGGCTGTGTCAGAGCGTTCAGAGGATAAACAGCTTCTTTGGATGTCACGCCCTTGCGGAACCTATACCCTGCGCGAACGGGAAGTTTATCTGGAGGGCAGCCATGAAAACAAAGTGTGGCGGTTTTACCAGGAGCAGACAAATGATCCCGTTTTGGCTTATGCCATCTCTTTGAAAGAAGTCAGGGACGGAAAAATATTTGGCGATCTCTATCCGCTAAATTATAGAGAACATGTGGAACGGATGAAAAAATTGACCTGTCCAATCGGAAATGTAGCCGTTGCTTTTGAGGATGGAAATGTTATCACGATTCCCTATCAGGAACGGAGACAATTTATGAACCGGCTTATGCCAGAGCATGGAGCCCCTAAAACAATGACTTATCTGCCAGAAAATGAGCCGGAGCTGATGATAATTCTAAAACAGGAACGCCTCAAACGCAGCTATCATGCAACAGCCGGAAATCTGGAGGAATATCTTGATAAGCTGGAAAAGACCACCCTGCGGGAAAAACTCAAAAGAGCAAAGACGGCGGTTTCGACGCAGGAGGTCTCATCTCATAAAAGAGGGTTGGAACGATGAATGGCGGGCATAACAAAAAATCCGTCCGCGTCGAATTTGTCATGTCCGAAGCGGAGGCCGAACTGGTAAAAGAACGCATGGCGGAACTTGGCATTACCAACCTGTCGGCATATCTGCGAAAGATGGCCGTAGACGGTTACATCATTCACCTTGATATGGGAGATATTCAGGAAATGATCCGGCTTCTCCGCATTTGTTCCAATAACTTAAACCAATATACCAGACGGGCCAATGAGACCGGCAATATTTATGCCGCAGATATAGATGACATCCGCACCCGTCTGGACAGCCTTTGGGATGGCATGGACAAACTGATCCGGGGATTTGCAAACATTTCATAAACAGCCGGAAAGCTGTTGCTTTCTTTTTGCCGTCACGGTAAAATTTTTATAAGGGCAGATGCCCTTCTGAAAGGAGGCAAAGCGTATGCGTTTGATAGGTAAATTACTGGCACTTCCCTTTATGCTGGTTACGGGGATTCTTTATCTGGTATGTAAATTTTTAGTGGTTCTTTCCGGTGCGGTACTTGGGATTCTTTCTGGGATCATCTTTCTGGCGGCATTGGTGCTGTTCTTTGTCGCAGGATTTTTGCCGGGTCTTGCATGGCTTATGATCGCCTTTCTTATCAGTCCATACGGTCTGCCTCTGGCGGCTGCATGGCTGGTAGGGATCATTGGCGGGGCAAACAGTGCCTTAAAGGATTTTATATTTGGTTAAGCAGATTTGGCGGGGCGCATAGGCAGCCCCGCTCTTTTTCTGCAATTATAACTTCTCTGATTGGAATTAAGTTAAGGAGGTGACGAAAATAGCGACCACAAGACTGATGCCTCTGCATGTAGGAAAAGGTCGGAATATCTCTACTGCGATCTCAGATATTATTGATTATGTAGAAAATCCGCAGAAAACCGATTTTGGAAAATTCATTTATGGCTATGAGTGTGATACCCGGCTTGCTGATGCAGAGTTTCTTCTGTCCAAACGACAGTATGCAAATCTGACCGGCAGAAATCAGGGTGCAGATGATGTGATCGCCTACCATCTCCGTCAGGCATTTAAGCCCGGCGAAGTTACGCCAGAAGAAGCTAATCAGATCGGCAGGGAGCTGGCACTGAAGCTCACAAAAGGAAACCATGCCTTTGTTGTCTGCACCCATGTGGATAAGCACCATGTTCATAATCACATCATTATCAACTCTACTACACTGGACTGTCAGAAAAAATTTCGCAACTTCTGGGGTTCTACCTGGGCAATCCGGCGAATGAATGACAAGCTGTGTTTGGAGCATGGACTTTCGATTGTAGAAAATCCGAAACCCAGCCGGGAGCATTATGGCACATGGCTGGGAAATAAAAAGCAGCCTTCCTTTCAGGAGCAGATACGCATTGCTATTGATGCTGCATTAGAGGAAAAGCCAAAAGATTTTGAGGAACTTCTACAGAAGCTGGAAACTGCTGGGCTGGAAGTCAACCGTGAAAGAAAACATCTTCGGTTCCGAGTTCCGGGACAAGAAAATTATACCCGATGCGATACGCTCAAAGGCGATTATACAGAACAGACCATCAAAGAACGGATTGCCGGTACACGGACAGTAAAACCCCGCCATGCCTTTTCTAAAAAAACGGTTTCCAAAGTTGGATTGCTGGTTGATATTGAAGCTGCAATCCGTTCCGGCAAGGGCCCTGGTTATGAGCGCTGGGCAAAAGTGTTCAACCTAAAGCAGCTTTCTCAGGCAGTGCTCTACTTAAAAGAACATGGCGATATGGGTTATGAGGATCTTCTGGAAAAAGCCAACGCCACTACCACTAATTTCAATACCTTATCCGTTCAGATCAAAGATCTGGAGTCAAAAATGAACGCCAATGCCGAGCTGCAAAAACAGATCGTAAACTATGCGAAAACGCGGGCTGTCTATGTAGAATATCGCAAAGCCGGGTACAGCAAAAAATTCCGAACAGAACATGAAGCTGAAATTCTGCTGCACCAGGCGGCAAAGAATCATTTTGACGAGCTGGGAATCAAAAAGCTCCCCTCTGTCAAATCTCTCCGGGAGGAATACACCGATCTTCTGGAACAAAAACGGAAAGCCTATTCTGCCTATAAGCAGGCCAAAAATGATATGAAAGAACTTCATAATGTTCGGGCCAATGTGGAATACCTATTAGAGATTTCTTCCCCACCACAACCGCAGCGCAGCACAGAAAAATCCCGTCAATAAGATTTGCTAACTTGAATTCTATAGACCTTGACTTTCCGGGACTTCTTAACTATAATAATACTCAAGCAGGGGGACTACCTTGTAGTTGAGAAGGTTAAAACCTGACCCTTTGAACCTGTTGGCTAATACCAACGCAGGGAGCTAAAGAATACAGATTCGTATTTTTTGGACATTCTCTGTTTTGGGAATGTCCTTTTTTAATTGAATAAGATATGATATGTGTTTGCGAGGGAACTGAACAAGTTGAAAAAGGTAAGACCTGACCTCTGGACCTGTCGGCTAATACCGGCGTAGGGAAGCAATTTCTTACGCTCGTATTGCGTCTGAAAGAGCTTCTAATTGTTTTAGAGGCTCTATTTTTTTATTTTAGGAGGAACAAACATGGCATTTATGAAAGACATTTTAATCCGCAACATCCCCATTTGGGAAGAATGTGCAGCTACCCCATTTGTGCAGGAAGTGCAAACTGGAAAGCTACCTCTTGAAAAGTTCAAGAGATATATGATTCAGGATAGTATCTATCTGAAAAACTATGCCCGTATATACGGCAAGGCAATTTTTCATGCTGATACATTAAGAGAAATTCAGCTTTACTATTCCATGCTGAATTTTGTAAATGATACGGAATCAGAAGTGCGTCTGGATTATCTAAAGCAGTTTTGCATGACGGATAATGATATTGAACTGATCGCTCCTCTGCCTGAAAATCAAAATTACATTGATTTCATGTTTGAGATTGCGTCACATGGAAAGAATGAAGAAATTTTAATGGCGGTTCTTCCCTGTATGCTAAGTTACAGCTATATATTCCGCAAATTGGCGGCTGTTCCTACAAGCAGACAGTCAAGATATTGGGACTTTATCAAAGATTATGCGGATGAACAATATGCAGAAAGCTGCAAAGAATGGTCTGCTTTTGCAGAGCATAAATGTGCCGGGTTATCAGTAGCAAATAAAAAGTATCTGGCTGATATTTTTGAAAAAGCAAGTTTGTTAGAGCTTGCTTTTTGGAAGATGGCCTATCGGAACGAGAGAATGGAGGAAAATGCAAAATGAAAAAAGTATTGTCCATTGCCGGATCAGATTGCAGCGGAGGTGCAGGTATTCAGGCTGATTTGAAAACTTTTTCTGCTCACGGTGTATTTGGAATGAGTGTTATTGTTTCTGTTGTTGCAGAGAACACCAGCCGTGTTATCGACATCCAAGATATTACCCCGGATATGATTGAAAAACAGATTGACGCCGTATTTGAAGATATTGAAGTGGACGCAGTAAAAATCGGTATGCTTTCTACACCAGAATGTATGAAAGCGGTGGCAAAGAAACTATTACAATATAAGCCCCAAAATGTCGTAATCGACCCGGTTATGTATGCCAAAAATGGCTGCCCATTGATGAATCCTACGGCGGTTTCCACCTTGATAGACACAGTAATTCCACTGGCCGATGTACTTACTCCGAATATTCCAGAGGCAGAGAAAATAGCAGATATGCAGATTTCCACAGTTTCAGATATGGAGGCTGCCGCAAGAAAAATATATGCCATGGGTTGTAAGGCGATTGTTGTCAAGGGTGGACATCATATAGGAAATGCTGTTGATGTCCTATTTAATGGAGAAAATTTCTACCATTTTGAAACATCCCGCATTGATACGAAAAATACTCATGGGACAGGCTGTACCTTTTCTTCTGCAATCGCTTCCCAGCTTGCAAAGGGAAAAAGTGTTCCGCTTGCAGTCGAATCTGCAAAGGCTTATGTCACAATGGCAATCGAACACTCTCTTGCGATTGGAAAAGGCTGTGGCCCGACGCACCATTTCTACGAATTGTATCAGCATGGTTTATCTAAAGAATAGGCAGGTGCAAAATGAACTTTGATTATACACTTTATCTTGTTACTGATCGTCAACTAATGAGCTGCGATAGCCTGACAGAAGCGGTAGAACAGGCAATTTTAGGAGGCTGCACAATGATACAACTCCGAGAAAAAGAATTGTCCTCATTAGAATTTTACAATCAGGCTGTTGCCGTGAAACAGGTTACGGATAAATACCATATTCCCCTTATCATAAACGACCGGATAGATATTGCAATGGCTGTGCAGGCTACGGGGGTACATATTGGACAGCATGATTTACCTGCGGCTGCCGTCCGCAAAGTAATTGGGGAAAATATGCTGTTGGGAGTATCTGCATCTTCCATTGCAGAAGCAATACAGGCACAACAGGATGGTGCAGATTATTTGGGAGTTGGCGCAATGTTCCCTACTGGAACTAAAACCGACGCTGATTCTGTATCAATGGAGGAATTACAGAAAATCCGCACAGCCGTTTCTTTGCCGATCGTTGTTATTGGCGGTATCAATAAAGGAAATACAGGGCGTTTCAAGCCCATGGGAATTGACGGGCTGGCTGTTGTATCTGCCATCATAGCGCAGTCCGATATAAAAGCTGCTGCTGCGGAACTGAAAGATTTATTTTGCGGAAAGGAAAAGAAACATGGATTTTAATGCGGCAATCTTTGATTTAGATGGAACAATTCTGGATTCAATGGATGTATGGGAGCATATAGATATTCAGTTTTTGAAAAAGAGAAATCTTCCTGTCCCGGAAAATTATGTAACTGAAATATGTGCAAGGAGTTTTGAGGAAGCCGCACAATATACCATTGATCTTTTGGGATTGCAAGAAACGGTAGAGGGAATTATTGAGGAATGGAATAATATGGCGGTCGAGGAATACAGTAACCATGTCGGTCTGCTGCCCCATGCCCTTGATTATCTTCTGCGCTTAAAAGAACATGGAATAAAACTTGCAGTTGCTACGGGGTTGCCGGAAAAGCTCTATATTCCATGCTTAAAGAACAATTCTATTTTAGAATTATTTGACGCTCTATGTTCAACAGATGAGGTTCAGCGGGGAAAAGAATATTCGGATGTCTTTGAATTGGCCGCAAGAAAATTAGGGGTTGCACCTGAACACTGTATTGTGTTTGATGATGTGCTTCCAGCAATTAAAAGCGCAAAGGCAGCCCGTATGTTAGCAGGCGGGATTTATGATAAGTATTCCGCAGATCAGCGTACAGAAATAGAAAGGATTGCGGATATTTACTTACTTGATTTTCGGCAAGCACCGATCCCACACAAAGAGGTATGAAAATGGAAAAATGGGATTTATATAATGCAAAACGGGAAAAGTCTGGAATAACAGTGTGCCGTGGAGAAATCATACCCAAAGGGCTGTATCATTTATCTGTGAGTGTATGGATCGTCAACCAGCAGGGGCAGTATCTTTTATCACAGCGGCATCCGAAAAAGCAATACCCTCTTTATTGGGAATGTACGGGTGGTTCTGTACTTTCCGGGGAAACCAGTTTACAAGGAGCAATCCGAGAGGTAAAAGAAGAATTAGGAATACTGCTTACTCCCGGAAGTGAAAAATTGATTTATCAGAGCAGACGGGAAAATGTGCAGGATTTTTACGATGTTTGGCTATTTCATAAGGATATAAAGATTGAAGAAATGCGTTTACAGGAAACAGAAGTTGTGGATGTTCAATGGGTAAATCCAGATAAGTTATTTGAGATGTTTCGCCTGAAACATCTGCACCCTCTAATTACCTATGTAGATCAGCTAATAGGCTGAAAAAGCGCCGGGCGCATAGGTATCAAAGCCTCTGCATCTGGCGCTTCTTTTTTGTCCTTTTTCCCGCATTTAGAACCCCGTTTTGCAGGGAACAGGATAACTTTATCCACCTGCCTGCCGGCCATGCGGAAAAACCCTTGATTTCCGTGGACTTTTAACGCCCTAAATGCGTAGACAGGAGGTATCTTTTCCGCTGGCGCTCAGCCTTTTAATTCCGTGTTGCACATGAGGCGGAAATCTTACTGCACCAGACAGCGAAGAATCATTTTGACGAACTGGGAATCAAAAAGCTCCCCTCTGTCAAATCTCTCCGAGAGGAATACACCGATCTTCTGGAACAAAAACGGAAAGCCTATTCTGCCTATAAGCAGGCCAAAAATGATATGAAAGAACTTCATAATGTTCGGGCCAATGTGGAATACCTATTAGAGATTTCTTCCCCACCACAACCGCAGCGCAGCACAGAAAAATCCCGTCAATAAGATTTGTCTGCTTTTGGTTTTCAGCGTTCCAACGGAACGCGCAGCCATTGCCACCGGCAATGATCTCAGGGGTTTGGGGATATGTCACCAACAAGCATTAGCAGGAATTCCGGAAACGGGATTTCTGCTAAATACGCAATCTTACGTAAGATTGCATTGCTTGCCAGTAGTTTTAAGAGTCTTTGGCAGAGGATCTGTTTACAGTTGCCGCATTGATAAACCTTTGATAACTGCCTATAATAGAATTGTTATTTTGAGTTGCTACAACAGAAAAATGCAAAAAATTAAAATTTTCCGTCCGCTGTAACATTTCGCGGACATTTGCGGTTTACAATGGCCTTATCAAATATGGAGGTGATACAACTATGACATGGCCTTTTGAGAATGACACCAGCGCCATTGTAAAAAAATTAGCAGACCGGAGCATGAAAGCGGATAAAAGACGCAATGCGTTTATTATCATAACGATTGCTTTTGCAGTTAGTTTGATGATGGTATTAGCACTATATAATCTCGGAACAGACCGTGAAAATAGGCTTTATCTGCAAGGACGCTACCAGAGCAGCTTTATTAACAGTACCAGTGCCGTCTTTGAAAAACTGGAACATAACAACCAGATTGAAGCAGTCGGCAAAGAGGCTGCAATGGGAACGAGCCGTATCAATGACTACACTTTGGATGTGTATTACAGAGATCAAAATGCACTTGAACTAAAAGGCGTTACTGACTTGCTGGGAAAAATGCCGGAGGCAGAAAATGAAATCATTGTGGAACAGTCCTATTTGGAGCATTTAGGGCTGCCGGTTCAACTGGATCAGACCGTTACACTGGATATGCCTTTTGGAGAAAATCAGACATATCATGTTTGCGGCATTATTCAAAGCAGAAATGCGTCCCGTATTTATCAAGTCATTGTATCGAATGGCTTATATAGCCGGTATGGAAAAGCAAACTGTTACGATCTTTTGGTTCGCGTGAAAAATACCGAAAATATGGACAGCGAAACTTTGAAACTGCTGATAAACGAAATTGCGGAACAAAGCGGTGTACCTGAACAGTATGTTATGTATAGCTCTACCTACTTTGGATTGGCAGAAGAAAAATCCACGCAGGAGCTATTGGTGATTATCGGAGCAAGCAGTCTAATTGTACTGGCCTGTTCTTTGGTTATTTACAGCCTGTTCTACATTTCTGTTATCGGGAAAACACATGAGTATGGCAGACTGCGTGTGCTGGGGGCTACATCGGTTCAGATCAAGCGTATCGTGCGAAAAGAAAGTTTTTTGTTATCCTGTGCTGCAATTCCTATCGGCGTTGTATTGGGAAGTGTTTTGGGCTATTGTTTCGTGCCGGACGGCTGGCATTGGATGACTACACTGGAATGTGCCGTTGTGATTGCCCTTGTTACAGAAATTGCTTTGAAAATTGCTGTCCATACCCCTGTAAAGAAAGCCTCTATGGTATCGCCTATTGAGGCGCTGCGAATCAATACGACTGATACACCGGCGACAGAAAAAACGCGGATCGAACATCGAAAAATCACGCCATCTTCGCTTGCCCGAATGAGCTTTGCCCGGAACAAGAAAAAAACTATACTAACCGTATTGTCTTTGGGATTTGCCGGAGTTTTACTGATGTGTGCCGCCACCTACCTTAATTCAACTGATGTAGAAAGCATGGCAAAACAGCAATTTGCAAATGGCGACATTGTACTTTCCCTTGATCCCGCCAACACAAATGCGGAAGATCGCCCCGCCGGGATCAATGCACTTCAAACGAAAAATCCATTGGATGAAGTTTTGGAAGAAACGATTTCAGATATGGATGGCGTAAAGAATATTGAATTTATACAGGGCTGTGTTTCAAATATGGAATTTCCCACTCCTTTCAAGGATGGTAACAGCCATTTCTTTACCCAAATTGGAATCCCCGAAAATCAGTACGAGGCCTTTTCACAAGGACTAATTGAGGGAACCGCAGACCGCCAGAAACTTATCAACGGAAAAGGAGTTATCGTAGATAATTCCGCCAAGCTGTTAAGCGACTATTATAATTACACTCCTCAAATTGGCGATATAGTCAAAGTGGAAACAGCGGATGGACAATGGGAAGAATTTACTGTAATGGGGATTGGGAAAGCTCCTAATCTCGGTGGGGATTCAGCTTCTTTCTATTTTCCGCAGGAACTCTTACCTATGATGAAAGAAAATGTTTCCAACTTCAACATAACCTGCATTGTAGATGTGGAAAGAGATCAGCTTACAGAAGTTGAGAATAAGATTTTCCAGTTGGCGGAAAATCGTGGAGGTATAGAAGTTTTCAGTATCAGCGATATTATTACTTATCTGCAAGAGGAAATGGATAACATAAAAATGCCGTTATACGGATTGGTATTTTTCATTGCTGTTTTTGGGCTAATCAGCCTTATCAACACGCTAATGACAAACATTATATCAAGACAGCAGGAATTTGGTATTTTACAGTCTGTGGGATTGAGCAGTAAGCAATTCTCCAAAATGCTGCAAACAGAATGTTTCTATTATGTTTCTGGTACGGCTATTTTAACTTTAACGATTGGAACTTTAACAGGATTTGTACTTTGCAAAGTTTTCAATCAGGTTGGGACATTCGGGACATTGACTTATCATTTTCCAGTTTTAGAAATAAGCATATATTTTGTAGCGCTTTTCTTCATACTGGCCGCTTACTCCGTTTTCTCTGTACGATATAGCAAAAGACATCCTGTGATCGAGCGCATTAAAACAATGGAGTAAATTTTCCTTTATCAGAAAATTGTGTTTTCTGCAACAAAGGACATTTGCCTGTTATACTATCTACAAAAAGCAAAGGAAGTGAGGATATGAAGCAGATTTTAATTGTCGAGGACGACAGTTTTTTGAATAAGATGGTGGCCTATAACCTGACCGCAGACGGCTACGGCGTGACTTCTGCCCTAAACGCCAGAACCGCAGCCGAAGCCATACGCCAGCGGGAATTTGACTTAGTGCTGCTGGACATCAACCTGCCGGACGGCAACGGTTTTGAGCTGTGCAAACTGATAAAGCCCCAGCACCCGGACACCATTGTGATTTTCCTGACCGCTAACGATCAGGAGAGCGACCAGATACGGGGCTATGAGGTGGGCGCGGTGGACTACATCACAAAGCCCTTTGTGATCGGGGCCTTGCAGCGAAAAATCAAAGCCATGTTCGCTATGCTGGAACACCACAAACCGGCCAAGGACATTTACGACGACGGGCGGCTGTTTCTGGACTTCTCGGAGCAGACGGCTTCCCTAAACGGCAAGCCCCTGACCCTATCCCCGATGGAGTATAAAATGCTGAACCTGTTCCGCAAAAATCCCCGGCAAGTGCTGACCCGTGGGCAGCTTTTGGAAAAGCTGTGGGATATAGACGAGAAGTTTGTGGACGAACACACCCTGACAACCTCCATCAGCCGGATTCGGAGTAAGATCGAATCCGACGGCGGCGCGCCCTACATCAAAACTGTTTACGGCATGGGCTATCAATGGACGGGAGGCGAGGCAAAATGAAGTTGCAAAACCTCTCGGTAAAGCGGCTGTTTGGCCGGGTAGCAATGGGGCTTGTCCTTTCCATGTCCGGGATCACCATAGCCCTGTTTCTTGTGACAAAACAGACGGCGGTGCTGCTGACGGGCGGGGCGCTGCTGCTGTGCGCCCTTGTGGGGATTTTTGTACTGACGCAGGCGTTTGGAAA